>OGCO01001378.1_pt1 | contig 36810 bp, 25 predicted proteins | sample 1570171 | NCBI WGS metagenome assembly OGCO01 (sample SAMEA4370583, study PRJEB24528) | human gut metagenome
ATCTGCAAGCAGATTGCGTGCAAAGCCGTCAGGCGGGCTTTATTCAGTGTTTCCTTAAGCTTACCAATATTTATTTGATCTCAGGAAAATCATTTCTTCAGAATGCTGGATTTTTTTTTGACTTAATACGAAAATTATGGTAAAATAAAATTGGAAACAATCACAATAATTTATGACTGATTGCTTTCAAAGAATTGTATGCAGGAATCTCTTGAACTCTAAGGCAATACTGAATAAAGCCGTTAGGCGTTTTCCTAAGAACCTGCTGCAAAAGAAACGGAGGAATGTTTACATGAATTTGCATTGGAAAAAAGCTGCTGCACTGCTTCTGGCGGGCGTGCTGACTGCCGGAACATTGTCAGCTTTCCCAGCGGCAGCCGAAGATGCTGTGCCGTCAGACACCGCATCTGCACCGACCGCAGCAGAAACAGTTCCGGAGAGCTCCACAGAAGAAGCTTCTCCGGAACCAACAGAACCCGAAACAGACACTAACGGCGATCAGATTCCCATTGACAAGCACACACCAGACTTTTACGATGCTCTGACGGACGACACAGATGATGCCGGAGAAACAGAATCTGGTCTGACTTCAGAAGAGATCCCTTTACAGAATGATGATACCACGACACGGGAGGATTCTTATTCCGGCACTTATGGAGAGAATATCTCGTGGACACTGGATACACAAAGCGGTCTTCTGACACTGACAGGCTCCGGAGAAATTCAGGATGCTACTTCATATTATTCTTCAATGCCATTTTATGAGTATAAAGATGTCATTCAGGAAGTTGTTATCAGTGATGGGATCACTTCTATCGGCGATTACATTTTTTGCGAATTGGAAAAACTCAAAACCGTTACCATTCCGGATTCCATTACCCGAATCGGCGACAGAACATTCTACGGCTGCGAAAGTTTACAGCAAGTTGATCTTCCAAACACCATCACCAAAATGGGATACAGTATTTTCGATGGCTGTAAAGCACTGACCAGTGCTCATGTTCCGGAACAGATGACCACGCTGCCGTACGGCACATTCTGGGATTGCCCTCAGCTGACAAGTGTCAATCTGCCGGAGCATCTAACAGAGATCGGCACCTATGCATTTACAAACTGCAGCTCTTTGACAAGTATCACATTACCGGAAACGTTGGAAACGATTCGGGAAGATGCATTCAGCGGCTGTACCATGTTGGAAAGTGTTCAATTTGGTCCGAACATCCACCGTGTCGATGAAGATGCCTTTTCCGGAACCGCCATGCTGAATGCAATTGATGCAGATACGATCATACTGGGCGGTTATATTTTGTATGCGATTGATGGAACAGAAACGGACTTTACCGTACCTGACGGTGTCACTGTGATCACTGCTTCTGCATGCAAATCTGCTCTGACTTCATTGGATCTCAATCAGACTGTTTATGTAGGCGACGCCGCATTCCGGAACTGCACAGATCTGGCATCTGTCACAGGAACGGATTCTCTGCGTAGTGTGGGACGGAGTGCCTTTGACGGAACAGCTTATCTGAATGCCATTTCAGACGATCTGGTCATGATCGGCAGCTGTCTTTACAAATATCGCGGCTCCGCAGAAGATGTTGTGGTACCGGAAGGAACGGTTTCGATCTCTCCGGAGTGCTTTAGTTTCAATACAGATATTTGTTCCATTACGCTTCCGGATTCTCTGGAACGCATTGAGTATTATGCAATACTGGGCTGTGAATCTATGGTATCATTGGAAATTCCGGAAAGTGTTACTTATATCGGAGATCACGCCGTTGGCTATTATGTGAGTGATTATGGCGATTTTTATAGTATCGGTGGTTTTACGATCATTGGCAGTACCGGAAGCACCGCAGAAACATATGCTGCAACAGAAAATTTTTCTTTTGTCGCAAATACAGCAAACCGATTCTGCGGAGATGAACTGACATGGTCGCTGGATGCCGCCACCGGTACATTGACCATTTCTGGTATTGGTGCTATGTACGACTATGTGTCTTCTCACTGGTCTGACGATGAAACTACAGCAGTTACGCCGTTTTTGACCTATGCCAATCAAATTCGCTCTGTTGTTGTAGAAAACGGTGTTACCAGCATTGGCGAAAACGCGTTTTATGGCTGCAATCGTCTGACGAGTGTTTCACTTCCGGACACCCTGTATGCGATCAATTCAAATGCATTTTACGGTTGCAGTCATTTGACCGACATTCAGATTCCGGAGGGAACAGAATCTTTAAGCGGTTCTGCTTTTAGAAACTGCAATGCCCTGCGAACCCTGCAATTTCCGGCTTCATTGACAAACTGTGAGAACGTTTCTTATTTGTATGCCTGCAATGGTCTGGAAAATTTCGTTGTTGATGCAGATAACCCCAGTTACGCTTCTGTCGACGGCATTCTCTATAACAAAAAGAAAAGCAGCCTGTTGGTCGTGCCGTCCGCATGGAATCAAACCGTACTGACAGTACCCGAAACGGTTACGCAGATCGCAAGCGAGGCAATGGACAACAACCAGAAAGTTCAGAAAGTGATTCTGCCGGCTGGATTGACCAGAATCGATTCTTACAGCTTTTATAACTGTCGTTCTCTGAAAACAATGATCTTTCAGGGAAATGCACCATCATTATATTCTACCAGCTGCCTTGGTACAAACGATCTGCACATCTATGCCCATCTCTCCTCTTCCAGTGACTGGGATTCATTGAAAAAATCAATGGACAATTCCAGTTACCATGTCAACTGGCACGATCTGGATACCTTTGACAACACATTGAAACTCACAGCAGAAAGCACGACCCTTCATGTGGGCGAAAATGCATCGGTCACTGCATTCCTGAATCCGCTTCTTGCAGATGACATTACGTGGGAATCCTCCGATCCGAATACTGTTGTAGTGTCCAATACCGGACGCATCATTGCAGTGGCACCGGGTTCCGCAGAAATTTCTGCATCTGCCGGCGACGGAAAATATACTGATTCTATTGCTGTCACTGTAACCGGAGAACGTTTCACAATGCCCACCAGCGGAACACTGGAGCTGGATCAGACGATTTTAAATTACACCAGCATTTCTACTACAACGATGCAGATCCCCTCTGAAAAGCTCCACGGCATTTACTTTTTACAGGGAAGTTCGCTGTTCTTCTACTCTCTGGTGACCCAGACCTATGAACAAGTCTACAATTTTTCTGACTGCACAAACGCTTACACTACCGGCGATATGCTCTATGTAGTTTCTCAGAGCCGGATCTCTGTCTACGATCTGCAAACGCAGAGCCTGCTCCGACAAATTTGGGTATCCGGATATTCTGGTACAGCGATCGGTGCAGATGCACAGGGACGCATTTATTTCGCAGGATACAATACGGATAAAACTTCTAAATATCGAATCTATCTGCTAAGCCCTGAGGGCGATGTCCTTTCACAGGTCGATCCCAGCGTGAAAATCTATAACTTTGACGGTTTTGAAAGTCAGAACGGCACCTTTTACATGGAAAGCTATTATGACTATTATTCATGGGGCTATCATCACCCCGGAAAAGGACTGACAATGGGAAAGGTAGAAGAGAACAAACTGTATCTGCTGGATTCTTCTAATTCCTTTATGGAAAGCGGTCTGATTCAGCGGGATATGGACTGCCTTCTGTATCTCTGCCAAGATGCCTATATGAATCATCAGCGTTCTGCGGAAGTTCTGAATGACAAATACATTGTCGCACAAAGTGTACTGGTAGGCATGCTCTATGCCTATCAGTTCAACGGCAAGAGCATGGATACAGTTCTTTCCGTGTCGCGTCCTGTCGAAGATGATTCCAGCAGTTACTCCGATTACAACAGTATTGGTGTGCGGACTGTCTACAATGCCGCCAACGATAGTCTGATCGTCTATGCCAATAACAATACACTGGTGGAATACCGCCTGAAGGACGGTGCAGAACTCGCCCGAAACACAACGCAAAACAACGTTTTCAACTTACTGAAAATGGATGATGTTGTCGTTGTCGTAGAAAAAGAAAACGACACTTATTCTCTCGAATTCATGGACTGGAGATCTGCAACAGAACTTTCCATTTCTGCTGAAAAAACAACGCTGAACGCCGGCGACACGGAAACACTCACCGCAGTTTCTGATGTTTCTTCTTCGGCAAAATATATCTGGAAAAGCAGTGACAGCAGTGTTGTCAGCGTCAATGAAAACGGCACGATCTCTGCATGGCATGAGGGTACCGCAGAAATCACCTGCACCAGCAAAAACGGCCTGCTTTCTGCGACAATTACAATTACTGTATTACCGCACACAAAAAGTGCGGCAGACGGCATCAAAACTACAACGGGTGCTTCCAGCATCAATCTCTCCGCCAACAATTACAGCGTCTGGTCCAGCACTGTCAATTCCTATCTCACCAAAAATGAGGACGGTACACTGACGCGAGGAGAACATATTCGCAATAAAGGCTTTGTCATCGAACACTATTCCGCAGATTTCCAGCTGTTGGATTCCCAGACGATTTCTGATGAGTTAAAACTGTTCGGCGGTTATTACAGCGGCAGCGACTACAACTTTTTAGTCTATGGGCAGTCCAATCCTGATAATGATGACAGCGTAGAAATAATGCGTGTTGTAAAATACTCTAAGAACTGGGAAAAATTAGATTCCAAATCGATCTATGGAGAAAACACGTATATTCCATTCGATGCCGGTTCTCTGCGAATGACGGAAACTGCCGGAAAGCTTTACATCCACACCTGCCATGAAATGTACACTTCCAGTGACGGACTGAATCATCAGGCAAACATGACATTTGTTCTTGATGAAAATACACTGAAAGTTTTAGATTCCTATTCCGACGTCATGAACCTCGCACAGGCAGGTTATGTCAGCCATTCTTTCAACCAGTTTATCTGTACTGACGGAAAATCGGTCTATCGGGTGGACCACGGCGATGCAAATCCTCGTGCCGTTGCAATCACGAAATGTGATGTGGACGGAAAAATCACAGATGTCCGATACAATTATGCCTATTCCATTCTTGGCGGGATCGGGGACAATGCCACCGGTGTTTCTGTCGGCGGATTTGCCCTTTCAAAACAAAACTGCATCATTGCCGGAAATTCTGTAGATATGACAGACGAGAATAACTATTCTGCATCAGGACAGCGAAACGTCTTTGTCACCATACTCTCCAAAGATCTCGATGTCAAAAGCACCATCTTTCTTACAAAGCATACAGAAAAGGACGGCATCAGTGTACGGACACCGCAATTGGTAGCCCTCAATGAAGAACAGTTCCTTGTGATGTGGGAAGAAGTTGACAGTGAGCATAACATCACTGTCAAAGCGGTTACGATCAATAGTGAAGGAACTGCGACATCTAAAGTAGAAACCTTAAACTATCGGTTATCCGACTGTCAGCCCATTTTCAACACCAGCAATCAATGCGTACAGTGGTATGCTTCCAATAATACTGCATTGACATTCTACACGCTGGATCCCTATGGACTTTCGGAAAACAACACACTGGAAACACTGTACGGCGATGTTAATCTGGACGGCGAAATCGACATCACAGACTGCGTATTACTGAACAAATGCCTTACCGGAGCTGTGAAACTGAACAAAACCGCAAAGCGAAATGCTGACGTCGACCAGAATAATGAAATTGATACGTCTGACACGATCTATCTTCTGCAATTTTTGATTCGTGTGATCGACACGCTTCCGGTTTCAAAATAATCAGCCAAAACTGAGGAAAACACTGAAAGTGTTGCCTTACATGTATTCATTTTTACGCGGACATAATCAATAAGAAAACGCTGAACGGTCTTATGCACAAGATCGTTCAGCGTTTTGTTTCCTTTCGGGAAACTGGTGCTGCCCTAAAAATTCTTGGAACAGCATGAATTTTCAGAGATTTCTTTTTTTATCTGCGGCTTGGAACAGAGCCGCAGAGATCTATTGCAAATGATTCTTCCCATTGGGGAGAAGAGCATTTTTAGGCAGTGTTTCCTTTACTTTGCAATCCAGCAATCCATTTCTGCCTGACCGCTGAATACAAAGTACAAATCCTGATTTCCGGTAAGTCCCTGCACCGCAGCCGAAACTTCGGACAGCTTGCCGCCTGCCGGAATCTCGGCATACCCCACAGCCTTTCCCGTAGGAGAACCAGTGCAGATCTTCACTGCACAGCCGGACTTTGAAGATGCTGTCAGAACGATCTGCGATGCACCCTTGGAAAAATCAACACCGCTGACCTTGATCCAGTCGCCCTTGTCAATTTCCGTGACAACTGTATCACCCAGTCCACGGACATTGATGCCGGCTTGGTCGGACATCATCTCCGCCGGATTCTTGACGTAGGGATTCACAGACTTCTGCTGTGCGATTCCTTTCATTGTGCCGGTAACCGTATTGATTTTCGTACCGGTCATTGTGATCTGATCCACCTGCGGACTGCGATAATTGCCCTCGATCCCCATTGCCTTTTCTACGCTGCGGTTGTGATAGAACAAGTACAGCTGTCCATTTACCGCACAGATGGAATGATGATTGTTGCCGTACAGTCCGAAAAACTTCCCCTGATTCGGGAACAGTTCTCCGCCGTAAGTATACGGACCGAGGGGGTTGCTGGCAGTCATATACTCAATGGCACCGCTGGTCATTCCGTAGGAATTTCCGGAAGTATTCCAGTTGGAGCAGTAGGTGTAATAGTAGGTGTCACCAATTTTATTGATACCGGAATCCTCGAACAGATACGGTGCTTCAATGGTCACCGGCGTTTCGGCAAGACTGATCATATCCTCGCCCAGTTTCACCACGCGGGAAGTTCCCGGCATAGCATCTTTTCCGTCCGGCACACCGCCGCCGAAGCAGAGATAACCGGTTCCGTCATCGTCTACCATAACTGCCGGATCAAACAGCCATGTTATATCACCGCAATTGGGTGTTGCTCTGGTAATCAGTGCCTTTCCCAGCGGATCGCTCCACGGACCAGTGGGGCTGTCTGCGGTCAGCACGCTGACACCATTTCCGCCGTTACAGAAATAGAGGAAAAACTTTTCCTTGCCATTGATGGTCTTGTGTGCGGCACAGGGTGCCCAGGAACAAGTTGCCCATTTGGCGATTCCCTCTGTACCTGCCACCGGAATCGCACCATGATCGGTCCAGTTTACCATGTCGTCGGAGGAGATACAGTTGATCTTGTTGACTTGTGCGTAGGTATTTTCGGTGACATTTCCATTGCTGTCATACTCAATGACATCGTTGGTGGTGTAGACATACACTCTGCCGTTATACTCCATGACACCAGGGTCAGCTCCGAATCGCTGGGTAAACAGCGGGTTATTTTCCCCTTCTGCTTTATAGCTGGCAGCTGGCGTAATTCCGGCAAACAGCTTTTCCATTGCTGCTGTATCCACTATTTTTTCTGCAATCGGAAATTCTGTGATTTTTCCCAGCAGATAATCCTGAATCAGCTGGAGATCTGTACCGTTTACGCTGCCGCTCTGATCCACATCTGCTGCCAGACGTGCTGCATTGCCGGAGAATGCACCGGAAACGCCCTGTCGTGCCAGTGCCAGATCTATGCCATTAATGACACCGTCTGCATTGACATCGCCCAGATGAAACGGCTTGGATTCCCCTGCACCGAGGATAGACGTTCCGCCCACAGCACCGATTGCCTCGTCCAGATAGAAGTTATTTGTACTTTCTGCGGTTTCCACATACAGCACCATATTCGTGGCATCTGCCGGAATCTGATAGTTTTTGTTGGCAAGCTGTACCCACTCACCCTTGACGGCAGTTCCCTCTGCCACAGTGGCGTACTGTGCCTCGCCGTTGGCATCGGTATATGCCAGTTTCAGGAAAAACTGGTCGGTTGCATCGCCGTCAAAGTATTCCACGTTAACGCTAAAGCTGTATTCTTTTCCCGGCACAAACACCTTGGGATTCAGTGTTCTTCCGGCACCATTCCACGCAGCCGTCCGATTCTGCACCAACAATGCTTCACTGCCCACATAGGCGGTTCTGCCGCTGGTGAGAACATCTGCACTGCCTCTGCCTTCCCAGCTGTCTGTATCGCCCTCAAATGTGCTTTGGAAATACCAGCCGTATTCATTCGGTTCAATGGGTTTGTCATTGCCGCCGGGGTTGCTGCCGTCGCCCCACTCCGACTGGGGGATCATAGAGGTCAGTGTGGTATATGCCAGCTTCGGCTGATGATTGGTATCGTACAGCAGCGGGGTGTTCTCCGTTTTGATCCATGTGTTGGCATCGTTCGGCCCCCAGATGCACACGGCGGTCACTCTGCCGTCTGAGCTGGGATTTTTGTTCCAGTCCATAGCAGCCTGAAAGATCGCCTTGTACTTATCCGCCTGCTGCTGGAGAGTATACTTGCCGTTTTCCATAGTGATGTCCAATTCTGTGATCTGCAAATCGCAGCCAATGGACAGGAACTTTTTCATTGCCGTGGTGTATGCCGACACGCCGGAGAATCCGTCATAATCTGCGTTGATGTGGGACTGCATGCCAATGCCGTCCAGCAAGCCTTTTTCATAGAGGGACTTGCACATACTATAAATAGCATCCCGTTTGTGATCCCAATACTCATTGTAATCGTTATAGTAAAGGGCACAGCTTTCCGGTGCATATTTCCGTGCATAGGTAAAGGCTTTTTCCACAAAGGCATTACTGCCGTAGACCTGTACCCACGGAGATTGTCCGCTGATGTTCTCGCCCGGCTCTCTGGTGCCGCCATTGTTGGCGGTACGGTTGCTGTCGTCGCTGATACACTCATTCGCCACGTCGTAAGCATAGAGATTCAGATCCGGATACTGGGTCTTGATTGCCGCAAACATATTTTTGATGTAGCTTTCCATACGCTGATCCATGACTGCCGAGGAAACCCAGTTTCCGCTGGCATTGAAGTTTTCCTTGAAAAACCACAGCGGTGTCTGGCTATGCCACACCAGTGTGTGTCCACGCATGGCAATGTTATTATTCACGCAGAAGTCCATGATGCTGGCAGCATTGTTCAGAGAAACACCGATATTCGTTTCGCTGCACTGAGACTGCACCAGCGTTGCATCTGGCTTGGTTTCGTTCTCGCACTCGATGCTGTTATAGTCCTTCAGCACGCTGGCAGTAATGGTGGAGTTCTTTACAGTACTGCCATTGAGAATATTGCCCACCCGAAAATAGTCGGCGAACTCGTCTTTCAGTCCCTTTTCCGCAGCCGCCGCAGAAACCTCGCTGCTGTCCGACTTTCCTGTTACGGTGACATCATCAAACACAAAATCGTTGGTGCTGTCTGTGGTAATGGTCATCCGGAATTCGCCGCTGTTTTCCGGTGCACGATAAGAAGCAGAAAGTTCTGTCCATTTGCCGGCTCTGGTCTGTTTTGCCGTCAGTTCGGTTTCCGTTTCCTGTGCAGTGTCCAGATCCGCACAGGAAAGGGACAGGTGAAAACGCTCCGCAGTTTCACTGTACACCCACACGCTGTATGTGTAGGTTTCTCCGCCGGAAAGATAGAAGCCCTTTTCTGCACTGGCACCGTCAGACGTGCTGGTTCGTCCGGTAACAGACATACCACGGGACGTGTTGCGACCGATGCCGTCTTCTGCTGTCAAAGCTACAGCATCATCGTTGCCGTACCAGCCGCCGTAGTTGACTTCAAAGTCGTTGCTGACCAGTTCTGCCGCAGATACTGTTCCTGAAATTGCCGGAAAACAGGATAATGCACCTGCACTGCACAGTACCGCAGTCAGTCCCGCCAGCCATTTTTGCTTGTTCATACAAAAAATTCCTCCTTTTGTTGATGTAAACTTCGATTTAAACTACACTTATTGTAACAGAAGGAAGATTTCTTGTATTGCAGAATTGTCATGCAATTTATATATTTGTAAAGTAAATTTTATCCCTGCGATTTTCGAAATTCTGTGGGTGTCATACCGTGAACTTCTTTGAAAACTCGTGTAAAATGGCTCTGGGACGAGAACCCCAGCAGACTGCTGATCTGGGAGAGATTTTGCTCTGTTTTCAACAGCAGTGTTTCTGCCTCCTGCATTTTTTGCTGCTGGATAAAATCAGACAGCGTCCTGCCTGTTTGCTTTTTGAATTCCGTAGTCAGTCCGCCGCGGCTTTTGCCGCAGTATGCTGCGATGTCTGCGGTGCGGATCGGTTCTGCCATATGACTGCGGATATACTGCAACACATTTCGCACCAATCGGGACTGGCTGCCGCCGCACTGTTTCAGCTTTCGCACCTGATCGGCATAGTCCAGGATCATGTGATACTGCAAGTTCTTGATTCGTTCCATGTCCGGCAGGGATTCGCATTTGGAAATGTAATGTTCCTCCGTTTCCAAAACTTCTTCGGCAGGCAGACCAGCCTGGATCGCCGCACGGGAAACAATGGTTTCCAGCCGAATGAAAAAATTCCTGTGATGCCGCAGCAGCTGCGGTGCAAGCTGTCCGGAACGAACTGCCGGAATTTTTGTTGCACCATCGATCAGACCGTCTACGTCGCCCTGCTGCACCTTCCGAATGATGTCCTGCTCAATCGACAGAGAACGCATGTGCCCTTCTGGATTTCTGTTTTCCGGATCGGACAGGATTTCATTTTCTTTCATTTCTGCTGTAATGGTTTTCTGTTCCCTTTGCTGGATTCGCAGATCAGAAATGTCGTACATGGTTCGGTTGACTGTGAAATTGTACAGGATCATTGCCTGCAAAAGGGTATCCGGATGCATTCCCGAAAGCGTTTTCATCTCAGCTGCAAACACAGAAAACTGTTCAGGCAGCAAATGCAGCGAACCTCCCAGCTTTTTCAATTCGTGTTCCGAAATTGCCAGTTCGCTGACTGGTCCGGCGACAAAGCAGTACGACTGATGCCGGACATAGCCATAGTAAAACATATCGTGATAGGAAAAATAGCCCAGTGGTGCGGTTTCCTGCAAAAGTGCATCAATGCAGAGAATCACAGGATCTGCTGCCAGCTGCACCGGAGAATAGGTGTAGATCTTCTCCTGCTGTCGGTAGAGGCGTACCGGCAGTCCAAACATATTGGAAAACTGCCGGCTGAAATAGCAGAGCTGCGATTTGGTCAAAACGTGCTGCACAGAAGATTGTTCAGACATGGCAGAATTTTCACTCCTCTCTTTGTAAAGGCAATACCGCACAAAGAGCATCTGGCGACTTTGCACGCCATCTGCTTGCAAATTTCCCGTCATATTTCACAAAAATGCTCGTGAATACATCAAGTATTCACTCCGCTTTTTGTTTCATCTGACGAAAAATTTGACGACGCATCTGTCGCACACTCTTTGTGCGGTATTGCCTAAAGTTCTCACTGGCGAAGTTTTAGTCAATACAATCATAATTGATAACAATATTATACTATATTTTGTAAAGCATGTCAAATACAAAAATCCACTGCAAAAGGAAAACCCGAGATCCCACATGAGAATCTCGGGTTTTTATAGGAAATCAGATGAAACAAAATGTCATAATTCAGAGCAACGATGCACAAAACATATCTGTAAACTGCATCGTCAGATATTGCCGGAAGATGTCGCTGTATGCCGGAGCAGACAAAGGTCGAAACCATTCAGCACACCGTCTGCATGCAGATCCCCTGCCTGCCAGTCAGCAAGCTTTGTTTCCGGAACGCCAAGCAGCCACTTTTGCAAAAGCACAACATCTGCCAGATTTACCTTGCCGTCTGCATTGACGTCGCCGGTATTTACAGGCGGTTTTTCTGTTATCACTGTCGTGGTTGCCGCTGTCGTCGCCGAAGCAGAAGTTGCGGTGGTCGCCTTTGTGATCGTTACCGTTGCCTTTGTAGTTGTTGTCGTTGCCTTTGTGGTGGTAGTAGTTGTTGTGGTCGTCGTTGTGGTGGTTACCACAGGCGGTCCGTCGATCACAGTTCCTTTCACGGCACCGATTGCCTCATCGATATAGAAATTATCTGTATCGCCTTCCGTTTCCACATAAATTTTAAAATTCTTTCCGCCCTCCGGCAGTTTGAAACTGGGATTTGCGAGCTGCACATAGTTTCCTTTTGCTGCGGAAGCAGACGCAATTCTGGCGTACTTCGTTTCTCCGGCAGCATCTGTGTACTGTAGAGAAAGTGCAGCATTTTTGGAACTTTCTCCGTCCATGTAATTCAGGCATACGCTGAAACTATATTCTTTTCCAGCCTGAAATGCTTTTGCCGGCAGCGTTTTTTCTGCTCCGTTCCACGCACTGGCACGATTCTGCACCAAAAGTGCATTGGTTCCCTGATACGGTATTCTTCCGCTCAGTGCAATATCTGCTGCACCGTGTCCCTGCCAGTCGCAGTTGTCCGACTCAAAAGTATCGTGAAAATAATAACCGTTTTCATCCGGTTCTACCGGCTGGTCTTCCAATGTCACAACAAACGTAGAAACACTTTCCGCAGGGAGCTGTGCCCAGAAGCTGCTGCTGTCATGCTCCAGATCTTCCGTTTTCGCCAGATTTTCAGAGGCGGAAGTACGATAACGGTCAACCTCTGTAATTTGTGCATCAGCATCTACAGCGAACTGCTGCGAATAGCTTTCTGTTCCCTTGTTAATGGCAACAATGGTTACCTGATTGTCATCGCCCTTATATGCAGACACATAGACATTGTCTGCCGGCTGTTCCGTAGCATCGATCCGCACATCGCCGGGACGAACATATTTGGAGTATTGTGCCATGCAGTACCCACGCTTGCTGATCTTTCCGTCTTCCGTCATCAAACCATAATTCCGGCGGATATACCACCAGGTATAGGCACTCATATTGCCCACAACCATAGCATTATGGATATTTTCCGAAACCTGCAGTGCCTCCGGATAGCGATTCGCCGAATCCTTGTCACTGTTTGGAACATAAACTTCTGTCATCCAGATTTCTTTTCCGCTGTTTTCCAGTTCCGGAAAGTCCATCCATGAACGCTGTGTGCCGTAAAAGTGCGTACCGAACAAGTCACAGTTTGCCATTGCCTTGCTGTTATTCAAGATTTTCCGGTAAAATTTCTTGCCGCCGTCCGGCACCCATGAGGCATTTTCCGGTACATACTGAAAAGATTCCGGTGACATCAATCGGGTGCTTGTGATCTGATCGCCATAGTTGGCAATGAAATCTGTTGTTTCATCAGTAGACCAATATGTCCACTCGGACGCATAATCCGGTTCATTCTGTACAGAGATAGCGTACAAGTCAACATTATTATTTTTCATGTAAGTGCCAAAATCATTCAGATGCTTTGCATAGGCAGCATAATTGGATTTTGGCAGATGCAGCTTGCCGTTGCTTCCGCCGGATTCCGTTAGACTTGCCGGCGGTTCCCACGGTGATGCAAAAACAGTGACACCCATTTGCGTCGCAAACTGTGCAGTCGGGAGTGCTCTGTTCCACTGGCTGCTGTCCGGATTCACAAACACCCGAAGTACCGTCAGCCCCAGTTCATTCTCTCCGTTTCCAAATGCCGTCTGCCGCTGTGCCTGCGTCAGATCTCCTGCCCATTCCGGATGGTTGATTCCGCCGAATCCCCGAATCATCTGATGTTCTGTGTCTGTATCAATGACACAAACGTCAGCGGCAAAAACTGTTTTCGTCGGAAAAATAGATGCTGTTGTTACAGACAGCAGTGCTGCCGTAAAACCAGCTGCGACTTTTCTCCAATTCATATACATTCCCTCCTGTGAAATGTGCCGTTTTGCTTGTTGTGTCTATTATAACAATTTCACATTGCGATGTATATCATTTTTGTCATGTACTTTTGCATCATTGTCATATGATCTTGTGTAAATGTATGCCTGCGGAACTTTATGCAATCTGCCGAAAAATCTGACGACGCATCTTATGCACAGGCTCTGTGTGGTATTTCTTTACTTTTGAGCATCTTTTGCGAGAACCTCATCAATGGTATTCTGAAGTGTACTGAGATTTTCGTCATTGTCAATGCCGCCCATAAGTGCTTCGCCCACGATATTGCCGTTTCTGTCAATGACATACGTTGTCGGGAACGCAGTGACACCCAGTGCAAATTTTCCGGCATCGCTGTCAGAATCAAAATAGATGTTCCGATATTTCGCTCCCTTTGTTTCCAGAATTTGTTTCGCCGTCGCAATATTCTGCTCGTCACCGTCAAGTGCACCGACATTTACACCAAGCACTTCACCGCCCTGTTCTTTGATGCGATCATTCAGGGCATTCATTTCACTGAGCTCCTCCACACAGGGTTTGCATTCGTTGAACCAGAAATTCACCACTGTCACAGCATTCTCTGCGAAAACACTGCTGTCCACCTTGTTTCCGTCCAGATCTTTTCCCTCAAACTGCGGGAATGCAGTGCCAGATGCATCGCTGGTCTGCTCCTCAGAAGAATCCGTCGGAAGTGCTGCGATCTCCTCTTCAATTTTGCGGATCTGTTCTGCATCTGATTTCAGCGTTTCATATTCTGCATCAGTAAACTGATCTTTTGCACCGTCTACAGCAGCCATCAGCACATCGCCGTAGTTTGAACTCAGCGTGTCCTCTGTGACATTTTTGCTCATAGATGCAAACACCTTTTCCCACAGATCATTGTTTTTCGCCATGATCGCATTTTCCTCATCCAAAAGTTCCTGTGAAGATTTTCCGGATGTTTCTGCTTCGCCGGATACTTCACTGGACACGCTTGAAGAAGTGTCCTTTACCGTACTGCCGCATCCGCTGAGCGGGACAGAAAGTGCCAGACAAGCTGCTAACATCATCATCAGATTCTTTTTCATTTTCATTTTTTAAGCTCCTTTTTTTCTGTTGAAATTTCTTTTGCCTTTGATAGATCTCCAAAACCATATTGATAACATATGGCATGGGTCGGACAGGATTTCATACACATGCCGCAGCGGATACACTCGGCATGGTTGGGCTGTCTGGTGACATCGACATCCATTTTGCATGCCTTTGCACAAGCTCCGCAGGATACGCATTTGTCTTTGTCCACCTTCATCTGAAAAAGCGATACCCGATTCAAAAGTGCATAAAATGCTCCCAGCGGACACAGCCATTTGCAGAACGGGCGGTAGAAAAACACACTGCCAAGTATCACAGCCAGCAGGACAAATGCTTTCCATGAAAAAAGTGTACCAAGTGCCGTGCGGATTCCTTCATTGGTGATCGACAACGGAATCGCACCTTCCAGCACGCCTTGCGGACAAAGGTATTTGCAGAAGAACGGATCCCCCATTCCCAGCTCATTGACGACTACCATCGGGAGAAGAATCACCATCACCAGCAAAATACCATATTTCAGATAACGCAACGGTTTCAGCTTTTGGGTAGAGAGCTTTGGCGACGGGATCTTATGCAAAAGCTCCTGAAACCAGCCGAACGGACACAGAAATCCACAGATAAATCTCCCCAGCAAAACACCAAGCAATATCAATATTCCGGTGACATAGTAAGAAAACTTGAATTTCGATGACCCTACAACTGCCTGAAATGCCCCGATGGGACAAGAGCCTGCTGCTCCCGGACAGGAATAACAATTCAATCCCGGCACACAGGCGTATTTTCCCTTTCCCCGATTCAGAGAACCATTCAAAAAATTGGGGAGATGCATGTTGGTCAGAAGTGCTGCTGCTGCCTGAATCCAACCGCGAAACCGTGCAAGAATGTGCACATTTTTTTTGTTGATCTGTTTGTTCTTAGCCAATTCCAACACACTCCATACACAGGCGGATCGCTTTTGAAAAAACTGTCTGGGCTTCCTCCCGCCAGATGCCAAAGATGAGCATCGCTATTCCCGCAAGAAGAAGCAGCACTTGCACTGCCGCTTTTTTGAATACCATTTGTTTCCCTCCAATGCTTTGATGACACCAGTATACATCATGCGATATAAAATCTGCGTTAAGAGAAAATTAACACAGATTTTATCTGCGTCTGTTATAATAAAGGTAAAAATTATAAGAGCCTGTTTTGTATCCTGCCCCGAACACTGCTCCATGGCAAGCTTTTAACGGTAAACCGTGCAGCAAAAGATACAGAACAATCTCTGGGGAGCATGCTATGAGACTTTTCGTGATAGAAGATGAACAATCCCTGCGGGAGGACATCACAAAAAAATTACAGCGTTCAGGATATGAAGTCGATGCCTGCGGCGATGGAGAAACAGCTTCAGAATATCTGTCTGTGGAATATTATGATTTGATATTATTAGACCTGAACCTTCCTAAGATCGATGGAATGACGCTTCTCCGCAGCTTCCGGAAAGAAAATCAGGAAACGCCGGTATTGATCTTATCCGCACGAAGCGAAATTGCTGACAAAGTGGAGGGACTGGATGCAGGGGCAAATGATTACCTTTCGAAGCCATTTCACCTTGCAGAACTGGAAGCCAGAATCCGCAGCCTGACACGCCGGCAGTTCATTCAGCGGGATGTACGCCTGCAATGCGGACAGATCGTATACGACACCAAAAGTCGTACTGCAACAGCAGACGGCGTTGTAATCAATCTGACACGCAAAGAAACCGGCGTACTGGAATATCTGATGCTGCATCAGGGCAGACCCGTCAGTCAGGAGGAACTCATTGAACATGTATGGGACAGCAGCGTGGACAGTTTCAGCAATTCGATTCGTGTCCACATTTCTGCACTCCGGAAAAAACTCCGTGCAGTTCTTGGCTATGACCCCATTTGGAATCGTATCGGAGAGGGTTATGAAATAGAAGGAGAATCAAAATGAAGCGAATGAAACGACTGTCCTTTCAATGGAGAATCACACTGCTGACTGCCATTTTGATTGCCGGAACTTGTATATGTTCCAATCTTCTGCTCTATCGTTCCGGTACGGTCGGCATAGATTCGCTGAATGGCTTTGTCATGGAATATGATCCAGAAAGTTCCGATGTTCTGAAAATTGAATTTGATGATCAGCAGATGTCCGCATTTCTCCATCAGTTTTCGCAAGAAATTTACGATGTGAAAGCAGAATTCGGAAGAAAATGCTGGTATATCACAGCCGCAGTCACACTGCTTAGTGCAGCGATCGCATATTTTGTAAGCGGCAGAGCACTCAAACCGCTGAAACAATTTTCAAAGCAGACAGAAAACATCAATCAGGACAATCTTACCAGCACCCGTTTTGATGAAAACACCGCAGCAGAATTTCAGCAACTGAGCTGCTCGGTCAATCATATGCTTGACCGGCTGGCACTTTCCTTCGACTTACAGCGTCAGTTTGCAGGAAATGCTGCACATGAATTGCGTACACCGTTGGCAATGATGCAGACAAAATTGGAACTGTTCGCCGAAGAACATTCTGACAGCTGTGCAGAAACCGCAGAACTGGTTCAATTTCAAATCGATCAGGTAAACCGCCTGACTGCCCTTGTCCGCACACTTCTGGAAATGAGCAATTTGCAGTCTGTTTCACGTTCCGATGAAATCGAATTGGCACCGCTGGTTGACGAGATCCTGACGGATCTCACCACACTTGCGGAACAGAAAAATATTACACTGCATCAAAACTGTGAGGACATTCATATGATCGGCAGTGATACGCTGATTTACAGACTGTTGTTTAATCTCATTGAGAATGCGATCAAATACAATCATACAGGCGGCAGCGTAACGGTTTCTATCCGGAAGGAACAGCATCAGGCATTGCTGCATATTACAGACACAGGCTGTGGGATTCCGGAAGCATACAGAGAGAGTATTTTTCAACCGTTTTTTCGTGTGGATAAATCAAGAAGCAGGCAAATGGGCGGTGTCGGTTTAGGGCTTGCCCTTGTGAAAGAAATTGCAGTATTGCATGGCGGGAATGTCTGTGTGGAAGCAAGTTCAGAAAAAGGAACGACTTTCGCCGTAAGATTGCCATTGATCGGAAAAGCGGAATAGGACTGTTTGACAGATATACGGATTTTTCAGGCGAGCCCTAAGGCAATACCGCACAAAGATTGTGCGACAGATGCGTCGTCAAATTTTTCGTCAGATGAAACAAAAAGCGGAGTGAATACTTGATGTATTCACGAGCATTTTTGTGAAATATGACGGGAAATTTGCAAGCAGATGGCGTACAAAGTCGCCAGACGCTCTTTGTGCGGTATTGCCCTAAGGTAGCAAAATCAACACGACAGTAAAAGGGAGAAACGAATTATGGGTGCATGGGGTGCGAGACTGTATTCCGATGATTTTGCACTGGATGTGAAAAGTGAATTTTTAGATGCAATCAATTCTGGAAAGCCATATCGAGAAGCATTTGAGGAGTTAAAGAAAACATATGTGGATAATGCATATAATGACGATCCGGACATTCCAGTATTTTGGTTTGTATGTGCGGACATTTTATGGAAAAAAGGTCGCTTAGACGAAGATATTAAACAGACGGCATTAGCATATATCGAGAACAACTCAGATGTTGAACGTTGGAATTTAGAGTCATCTGCTCTGGGAAAGAAAAGAAAAACAGTTTTGGAAAAATTAAAGGCTAAATTACTTTCACCGCAGCCAGAGGCAAAACCGATTCGGATAAAGAAATTTTATGAGTGCCCTTGGAAAATTGGTGATGTGTTTGCTTATCCATTGATTAGCAATCTTGCAAAAGAAAACGGGTTACATGGAAAATTTATTATATTTCAAGTTGCTGCAAAGAGAAAAATGAAAAAGAATGTCGATGAGTATCCTGTGGTTCGCTGTTGGATTGCAGAGGAGTTAACGTTTCCTCCCAAAACAACATGTGTGAAATGGAGTGGTATTCCAAGGAATGATGGAAATTATAATTACGGTTATTTTATGATTGCATCTTCTATACGCTCCGTTCCTAAAAGCATTCGTTTTATTGGAAATTTTGCTGAATATATTCCCGTTGATGATGGTGGAAATATTGAAGAAGCTTCAGATGGTGTTATATGGAAGTGCTTTGAAGAAAAGATTGTAAAAGATTATCTGAGAGATATAGAATGACAGTGACTGGTACAGCACTGAGGTTTATGTTCGTGGTACAAATCTGCTGGCGAAATTCAGCAAGCAGAGCGGCAATGTCAAGACGGATTATCAGTACTATACGCAGAATGCACATGGAGATGTTGTCAATCTGACGGATACAGACGGCGAGATTGTGAAGTTGTATATTTATGATGCATTCGGTGTAGAAAAGAATATCAACAATGAAAATATGAATGGTAGCTTTGTGTATAGAGCTGGAGCCTATGAGTATTATGATGTTACATATTGGCAACCAGAAGAAGGAGTTATTCTTTATAATTATTCACGGAAAAAGCTAAATGCAGAAGAAATGGCATACGAAACATTGTTGATTTTGCTATTAGCAAGTGCCGCTTATTCCGGAAGTGGCGTTGGACAGCCAGCACCGGCTATGCAACCAGCTATCTAGTAACTATATTGCTATATGTTGAAAGGAGTTTAAATTTGCATACATTTTCCACATTGTACAAAAAGATGTTTCGGCAATTACTGTTTCCCTATGGATATAAACTTCATAAAAGTTTGTTTTATAAGGAAATTAATCAGGAACAGTGTTTTTTTATCACTGCAAAAAAAGAACGATACGCACCTTATTATACTGTATATTTGGATATGCTTCCCTATTGTATGGATATAGAAAAAGAAATAGAAGATGTTTGTGATATTTCAGATGAACTTGGTTTTGATTTACCGGGTTTGATGAAAAAACTTGAACCATCTCTGTTTCATCCAGAACCGGAAATCATAAAGGAATACTATGCATCCAGGCTATACGCAGATTTTTATGACGAAGACAGAACAATAAACAGCCTTCGAAATGCTTGTAGTGACATGGAAAAATACATCCTGCCTTATTTCCATCGGTTCGCAGATCTGGAATATTTCTATGCGGAAGAAAGTGAAACATGGAATTTTGCAGATCCTGTACATTATGGACTATCTTTGAAACTGCACCACTATGAAGATGCCTTGCACTGTATTGAATATCGCATATCTGATTGTCGCCGTATCATGGCGGATCATGTCCAGACACAGAACAGACTGCATACTGGTACACTCATAAATCGGGATAAGGTTATTTTAAAGAAAGATCCGGATTATGCGGAAGAACTAACAAAATGGATCGCAGATTGTGCAGAGAAAATTGCCACATATGAAAAGATACAGAATCATATATTGCATAGGTCTACAACAGAGTTAGATAAAATGGTTACAGAAATAGAAGAAAGAAGTCGTATACACTTAAAAAGACTGCTTAATGCTAATTTCTAATTTCTTGAATCCACCACTCACAAGTAGAAACATGACCAACTCCAAAATTCCGATCAATTCATTTTTGAACAAAGATAGATGATGATTATGGAATCCGATATGAAGGATTTGAAATTTATAACAGTTTCGTATCAACAACATTTCGGTTTTTGGAAGATAAGTGTATTAGATGTTATTTCGGCTATAATTTAAAAGGATTTTCCGAGTGATATATTCAAGGCAATACCGCACAAAAAATAAAAAGGTACAAATACAAGATTTGTACCTTTTTTGGTGCCGCTGACCGGACTTGAACCGGTACGGTATCGCTACCGAGGGATTTTCTCACTACTCTATGTTACCATAGCCACACAAAATCGTATGTTGTAGTCCGGACTTGGTCTTTACCATATCCTTTCGGACTTAGGTAGTCGGTGTAAGGTCTCTACACTCACTCTTGCGAGTTAGCACGGCGTTCTGTTTGTGCCTTCGCCGTTTTAGCCGACTTCTACACCACAGATTTCTCTGTGGGCACTCTCTGCGAACAGATCGCAGACGCACTGTTCATGCGTACAAACATCAAAGTCCCTTGTGTCTGCCTATTCCACCACAGCGGCAAAAAATTCACTTTCGAAAACTGTCAGAAAATGTAGAAATCATTTTCAAACACAACATAATTATTATAGCACGTTTTATGAAAAAAGTCAAGTGTTTTTTTACAAACACACATTTTGCAATCTGACAGCAGTGCATTATAATGACATAAGGCAACACAAAAAAGCACATCACTCTTTGCAGCCATTTCCTGCAAAAAGTGATGTGCCTCTTAGGGCAATACCGCACAAAGAGCGTCTAGCGACTTTGCACGCCATCTGCTTGCAAATTTCCCTTCAGAGCCTGTTTCGTATCTTCCCGCACGCATCTTGCGTGCATATTTTCCGAGATATTTCGGGAAAATACTCGAAAATCCACAAAGGATTTTCTCCGTTTTTCCCTTCATCTCTCAAAAAATCTGACGACGCAATCTGCATACGTCAGATACGAAACAGACTCTCATATTTCACAAAAATGCTCGTGAATACATCAAGTATTCACTCCGCTTTTTGTTTCATCTGACGAAAAATTTGACGATGCATCTGTCGCACAATCTTTGTGCGGTATTGCCTTAGCCTTCTTATGCTTTTATGCTTCTGAAATAATTTCCGATTTCATCAGATCCTGTATCTCCTGCCGATTCGGCATCACCTTTAACGCACCCTTTCTCGTCGTAATCAGCGATGCTCCGGCATTTGCAAAACGCAGCAGTTCCAAAAGCTGCTCTTTTGTGAGCTTGTTCACTTCATGCTCCAGCACATAGTTCAGCACGCAACCGAAAAATGTATCTCCTGCACCGGTTTTTTCCACAGATTTCACATCATAGACCGGTGCTTTTGCTGCTGCATTTCTCGTGTAAGCACAGCTTCCGTTTCCGCCCAGCGTGATGCAGATCAGCTGTATCTGCGGATATTTTTCCAAGAGTTCCCTTGCTGCCCGGTCATAATCCGAGTGCCCGAACATAAACTCCACTTCATTGTCTGAGATTTTCAAAAGATTGCATTTGGAGAACCCGTATTCGATTTCAGTTCTTGCATCTTCAAGATTGTTCCAGAGCGGTTCCCGCAGATTCGGGTCAAAGGAGAGCATTGCTCCGCTTTTTATTGCGGTATCTATGGCAAATCTGGTGGCTTCCCGAACGCCTGCATGGGTCGAGGAAAGTGTGCCAAAGTGAAAGATTCTGGAATCCTGAATCAAATCTGTACGCACTTCCTGCCTGGTCAGCATCATGTCTGCACCTGGATCACGAATAAAGCTGAACTCCCGTTCACCGCCGGCAAAGGTATGCACAAAGGCAAGCGTCGTGGGAACACCTGCATCTGCCACCAGTCCGTCTGCACAAATTCCAACCTCTTTTATGGTTTCAGAAAGCTGCCTGCCGAACATATCTGCTCCGACTTTTCCAATGAACGCCGTATGCTTTCCCAGCTTGGAAAGCATGGCAAGCACATTACAGGGAGCACCGCCCGGGTTCGCTTCCAGTAAGGGGTTTCCCTGCGGACTGATTCCGTTTTCGGTAAAATCGATCAGCAGTTCTCCTAAAGCTGTTACATCATATTTTTTCATTGCATTTCCCTCATTCTATCGTATAATCATAAGTCGTCAAGTTTGCGTGCAATGTAATGGAATCATTTCCAAAGGTTCTTGTAATTGTCAGCAAATCGTTTGCAGAATTTACCTGAATCGTTCCCTCCAGAGAAAATGCCGGATGGGTATTCCGCAGTGTCATTAGTTTTTTCAGTTCCTGTACAACAGGACGTTCCTGCTCTTTTGCCACTTCTTCTTTTGAGTAATAATGGCGATTGATGTCTCTGCCGTTCTTCGTCTGTTCCATCAGAGCAATGTCATTGCTTCCGGCAAGCATTCCTACATAATATACCTGCGGGATTCCCGGTGCAAAAAACTGTATTGCACGAGCAAGCAGATACGCTTTATCATTGTTTCCCAGAGCCGAATAATACGTCGTATTTACCTGATAAATGTCCAGATTATGATAAGCTTCGGAGCTGTAGATCTTCTTGACATTTGCCCCCTGGCTGTACATCTGTTCTTTGACCTTTTCAATTTCTTCGTCCGGCAGCAGGTCTTTTACATCCACAATGCCAATGCCGTCATGCGTGTCCAATGTCGTAAATTGTTTCATGGGACACATTTCCAGCCAATGCTTCAAATATTGTCCGTCATGATTATAGAGGGCATGCAGTGTCAGCACCGGAAGAGCAAAGTCATAAACCCAAAAGCCCTGATCGGAAATTTTCATGGGAATGGTGTAATGTTCGTGGATTTCCGGCAAGATCTCTACATGTTCCTTTTTGACAACATCTTCGATCTCATGCAGCAGTTCCCAGATGTCCGGTTCAATAAAAAAGCAATTGGTATCCGGTTTCTTTACAGCATAGGCAAATGCATCCAGTCGAATGACAGATGCCCCGTGATGACACATGGAGAGCAGTGTATCCCGGATAAATTTCTTTGTCACATCTGTGCGAATATCCAGATCGATCTGTTCCTCACAGAATGTACACCATACTTTATCACGGCTGCCGTCCGAAAAAGTGACATCCACATATGGTGCTCTCGGTTTCCGCTTATAGATCAGATCTGTCTGCTCCTGTGTGGGTTCTCCGTTTTTCCAGAACTGGCTATACCGGATAAACATGTCCTTATAGGCTGAAGCATCTTTCTTCTCCAAAAAATCTTTGAAATACACAGAGCTTGCTGAAATATGATTGACCATAAAGTCAAACATCAGATAATACTCTTTTCCCAATGCCTCTACATCTGAAAAGTCGCCGAATTTCTCGTCAACCTTGTCGTAGCACATCGGGGCAAACCCTCTGTCCGCAGAAGATGGGAAAAAAGGCAGAATATGCACACCGCCAACAGCATTCTGATAGTGTTGATTCAGCAGTTCATGCAATTCTTTCAAGTTATTTCCCATGCTGTCCGCATAAGTAATCAGCATAATTTCATTTTTTAAGTTCATATCCGCACCTCACTCTATTGTATACAGGGTATGTCTGGAAAGGGGTTTCTGGGCAATATGACGGAAAATCTGCAAGCAGATTGCATGCAAAGCCTTCAGACGGGCTTTATGCAGCGTTTCCTGAAAGTAACTAGTTACTTTGCTGATTACAGCATACCATGAAACCAGTTACTTGTCAAGGCTTTTTTCTGATTTTTGTCGCAATTTCTAAAAAATATGAAAACGTTTTGTGCAGTTCTACGAAACTGGTTACTTTACTAATTCTTTTATTGATTCACAAACGATTATGTGCTATAATGAAGAAAGAAACAGGAGGCATAAAAAATGGCGAAAAAAAATGTAACCTTTGCAGATATTGCAGCATATACCGGTTTTTCCAAAACAACGATTTCCCGATATTTTAACAATCCCGACTCCATCACTGTGGAAAATCAGGAAAAGATCGCAAATGCCTTAGAGGTGCTGGACTATAAGGAAAATAAGCTGGCAAGAGTCATGGCAAACGGCAAAACAGAAATGGTTGGCGTGATCATTCCCAACTTATATATGCACTATTATTCGGACATGCTGGATCACATCATCTCGACCTATGAGGAATACGGCTATAAATTCATCGTATTTGCAGGGAACGAAGACGCCGATGTGGAACGGCGATATATTCAGGAACTTCTCGCCTATAAGACAGAGGGGCTGATTATTTTAAGTCACACGCTCTCTTCCAAAGAACTGGCAGAATATCACGTTCCTATCGTTACCATTGAACGGGAAGACGAATATGTGTGCAGTGTCAATACAGACAACTACATGGGCGGCGTGCAGGCTGCAACCGTCCTCGCCAAAAGCGGCTGCGACATTCTGCTCCATGCAAATGCAGATTTTCCAAATACCATTCCAGCTTACAAACGCATTCAGGGATTTCAGGATTTTTGCGAAACAAATGGGTTGGAACATTGCATCATGATTCGGAATTTTGGTGCCAACTTTGAAGAAAACAATGCAGAGATCGCAAAGCTTTTACAAGAGATCGAAGAAACATATGCAGAGAAAAAAGTGGGAATCTTTATGCCCAATGACACCCACGCCAACATTCTGCTCAATCTTATTATACGAAAATACGGCACATTGCCGGAACGGTATAAAATCATTGGTTTCGACAACTCTCCCGTTTCCAGAGAGGCAATTTTTCCCATTACCACAGTTGGCCAACAAATGGACAAAATCGCACAGGAGGCAGTAGAACTGCTTTCACTGCAAATCAGCGAACGAAAAAAACGCAGACCCAAGCCGCTTGCCGCACCGATTCACAAGGTGCTTACACCGATTCTGATCCGCAGAGAAACCACAAAATAAAACCACATCTATGCAAAATCCCCTTATCAGCGAATACTGGTAAGGGAATTTTTTAGAACCCGTCTTCACAAGAAATATATGTGGATTTTCGAGCATAATTTTGTTGCAGACAAGGAAAAAATACGCAGGCGGGCTGTCGCCCGGCAAGTGTTTTTCACGCAGTATGCAGCAAAATTTGCCGAAAAGACACGTGTATACGCTTGTGAAGACGGGTTCTTAGATAGATGCTCATAGAGCAATGCTGTTGCTTATGATTTTGTTTTCTCTTCGTATTTTCTCAAGTATGCGTTATAACAATCATCACAAAGCGTTTTTTTCCATGGCATATCCATTCTGAACATACCTCTCTCACCGCAGTATTCACAGATATGTGCAGACCTTTTTTCATATCCTCGAACGAGTTCTGATATATCATGCCTGAGTTTCTTCTTTGCTTCGTTATCCTCACAATTCTGAGGTTCAAATCTCAAAGAAGCAACACCGAGGAAATCAATAGCCTGTAGTTCGCCAGATACGCCTTTAAATTTGTAATAAAACCTGAGTGTACCGAACTTCTCTTTTATCTGAAGAATTTCCAAGTCAATCTCATTTGCCGGAATACCTTCTTCAGCATATCTATTCGTGATTCTTTGACATAATTCGTAGATAAGTTCGAACCAGCCTGAACTGCATTCGCACCCCCACTTTCGATATATATTTCTTTCTTTTTTGTCCCGATTTTGCTGCATAAACGGGAAATCGCTCTGCAATTGTTTTTCAAAACGTTCTTTCATAGGGCAAGTACTCCTTTAACAAAGGCATGTGTATCTTATGCACAAGAATTTTCTATGCCAACGGTGATTACACAACAAAATAAGAAAATCTAAGGCAACACCGCACAAAGCTTGTGCATAAGGTGCGTTGTCAGATTTTTCGGCAGATTGCCTAGGGCAATACCGTACAAAGTAGGCAGACGCTCTTTGTGCGGTATTGCCTTTACACCGTCAGCGTAAAATCTTGCTGAAAAGACCTGCATTTCATTTTTATGCGAACACATTCTAGTATAACACATCGTTTTAAAAAAAGCAAGAAAAAATTGATAAAGTGAAGAACAACTACACTTTGAGGTTAGGGTGTCAAGTTTTATTATACTACATCAGAGGTAAAAGGCGTTTTCAGAGGATAGCAAACAGCCTGAGATTCCAATTGTAAAATCTCAGGCTGTCTTTCGTTTGTATGCAGTGAGAAAAGTGAGGTAGTTTTGGCATCATGTTTATCGGGAAACACTGAATAAAGCTTGTGCGTAAGATGCATTGTCAGATTTTTCGGCAGATTGTGTGCAAAGCCGTCAGGCGGGCTTTATGCAGTGTTTCCTTTGTTCATACAGTTTTCCGAAATTCTTCCACAAGACCATTTCTCTGCGGACTGATTCCGCTTTCGGTAAAATCGATCAGCGGTTCGCCCAAAGCTGTTACATCATAGGCAATACCGCATTCACCTTACTCTGTCGTATACAACGTATATGCTTCGCCAGTGACTACCTCCGACAATCCGTATACCACACTGCTGATTACTGCTTCGCCCCGATTGGCATAGACTTCGATCAAATTGGAGTCTACGTAGATCTCCAGTTCACAGCCGTCCCTGAGTACCGGTGTTTCCGCAGTCAATCGATATTTGCCGTCTTTCACAAATACAGCAGAGCGATCAGTGAAAAGCTTGTCCTGTTCCCGCCAGATCCGGTATCCGCCAATGTTGATACACTCGCCGTTTTTCAGCGAGGTCTTTACCAGATAGCCAGACTTTCCCGCCTGCTCCGGCGAAGAGATCTCCTTGGTAAAAGCGTTTTGGATATGCGGATGAGGACGGAAATAAATGCGATCGTTCTTCACAGAAACCACTCTTGGAATACACATCATGCCGTTCCACTTACCATCTACTGCCTGCGGCATTCTCATCCATGCAATAACAACACGATTGCCATCTTCATCAGTCGTACTCTGCGGGGCATAGAGATCCAGCCCATAGTCCAGAAACTGAACGTCATCTGCAAGCTGCATCGTTCCGGTCGCTTCATCGAATGTGGAGAACAGACAGATCGCTGCGGAATCATACGCTTTTCCATCATTCAAAAAAGCCATGGGAGAAAACACCGTAATCCCCTTACCGTCCACCTCGAAATAGTCCGGACACTCCCACATCCAGCCGAAGTTGTCCTTTTCCACGTGACTGAGATACTTCCAGTTCTGCAAATCCCTGCTCTGATAAATCAGCAGTCTGCCCTTGTGGGCAACAGAGCTTCCCAGCACCATGTACCACGCATCTGTTCCACGCCATACCTTCGGGTCACGGGTGTGCGTTTTGCTGCCAATCTTATCTTCTGCAATCGTCGGAATGATCGTCTTCTTTTCTTGAAGGTTATCAAAAGTCATACCGTCCGCGGAAGAGATCATCATCTGTGCCGAGAGAAACTGATCGTTCCGACAGTGGTTAATGTTCTCCGGATCCTCCTCCAGATAGTTGACACCGGTATAGTACAAGTACATCGTTCCGTCCTGCTCCACAGCACTGCCGGAGAAACAGCCGCTGCGGTCATCGGTCTTGGTAGGATACAGGGCAATTCCCTTTTCCTCCCAGTTCACCAGATCCTTGCTGACAGCGTGTCCCCAGTGCATTCTGCCCCACTGCGGTGCGTAGGGAAAGCACTGATAAAACAGATGATACTGTCCCTGATACAAGATAAATCCGTTCGGATCATTGATCCAGCAATTCGGGGCTTTGAAATGAATTTTCTGCATAGTATCCTCCTAATTAGAAAAGGCTTTCTTCGGTTTGTGTATCAAAAAAGTGCATTCTGGACGGAACAAAGGCAAAATCAATAGTATCTCCGGGCTTGCTGATCTCATATTTGGATACTCTCGCCACCGAGGCAGTGCCACCGAAGTTAAAGTACAGGTTGTTCTCATTTCCCATAACTTCTACACTATCCACCGTTGCAGACATGATATTATCCTTGTAAAGATCCAGATTCTGCGGATCCAGCTTGATGTCCTCGCCACGTATGCCGAGAACCAGCGTTCCCTGTCTGCCGTTTAGGCTTGTCACAACAGATTCCGGCAGCTGCATCTTACTGCCGTCGGAGAAAGTCATGGTATTCCCTGCCACCTTTACTTCATAGAAATTCATCTGCGGCGAACCGATAAATCCTGCCACAAACTTGTTTGCCGGATGCTCATACAAGTCCATCGGCTTTCCCACCTGCTGGATCACACCGTCTTTCATAATGACAATGCGGTCTGCCATAGTCATTGCCTCTACCTGATCGTGCGTCACATAAATGGTGGTACTGCCCAGCTGCCGGTGCAGCTTGCTGATCTCGCTTCTCATGCTGACTCTCAGCTTAGCGTCCAGATTGGAAAGCGGCTCATCCATGAGGAACAGCTTCTGATCCTTGACAATTGCACGTCCCAATGCCACTCTCTGCCGCTGACCGCCGGAAAGATTCTTCGGTTTCCGATAACGGTATTCCGAAAGTCCCAGAATATCGATTGCCCAGTCCACCTTCTTCTTGATTTCCGCTGCCGGTACCTTCATATTCTTCAAACCATAGGAAATGTTCTTTTCCACTGTCATGTGCGGATAGAGGGCGTAGTTCTGAAATACCATAGAGATGCCACGATCTCTCGGCAAAACTGCATTCATACGCTTTCCGTCAATGTAGAAGTCGCCGCTGGTGATTTCCTCAAATCCGGCAATCATACGAAGTGTGGTCGATTTTCCACAGCCGGACGGGCCAACAAAGGCAATGAATTCACCTTCTTCAACGGAAAGACTGAAATCGGTTACGGAATTTTTATCTGCACCTGCATATTTCTTACAGATGTTCTTCATTTCAATAAAGCTCATAAGTTAACCCTCCTTGGAACCTGTGGAAACAACACCCTCTACAATCTGCTTGGAGAAAAGGGCATAGATGATAATAACCGGAATGGTAATCAGGGTGATGACAGCAAGCGTCTGTCCCATGGTTGTATTGTCGTTGGATGTGATAGAGTTCAAACCGATCTGAGCGGTCAGAAGATCGCTGGACGTGAACACCAGTGACGGCCAGAGGTAATCATTCCATACATTCAGGAATGTGAAAACACTGACAGTTGCAACGACTGTTTTGGACATCGGCAGCACCATTGTAAAGAAATACTTCACAGGATTGCAGTGATCCAGCTGTGCAGCCTCCCAGACATCATCGGGCAGACTGACAAAAACCTGACGGAACAGGAATATATTAAACGGATTGACGATCATCGGAAGCACATAACCAAAAACGGTATTCAGCAGTCCCATTTTGGAAACGAACATAAAGTTGATGGTGATAATGGTTTCTGTCGGAATGATCATCAGCATCATGATGATCGCCAGCCATCTGTCACGAAACGGGAACTTGATCTTCGCCAAGGCATAGCCTGCCAGGCCGTTGACGATCACACCAGCCACGATCATGATTGCTGCATAGAACAGTGTATTTGCCATAAACCGGAGGAATCTTGTGTTGAACAAAATTTCCTTATAGTTATCGAAAAATCCCTTTCCCGGTGCGGGCGGAATAAATGCACTGACGGAATTCATATCTGCTGTGATCGCAGCGTCCGGTTTAAACGAATTTGCAATCATCCAAATGACTGGAAACAGGAAGAATAAGGACAGCACCAGCATTACTGCAACAAGGATTCCATTAGCGATTTTTTGCTTTTTTGTTTTCATGTTTCTCCTCCTTGTCCTTTGTCAAAAATGTTTGAATCATAGTGAGTATGACAACGAATACAGTAAAGACGATCGCCATTGCCGAAGCAAGTCCAATTTCCCAGTTTACCGTACCGGTTTCGTAAATATCATAGACAATGGTATAGGTCGAATGAGACGGACCGCCGCCGGTCATTACCATCGGCTGCACGATCATACGGAATGCACCAATGGTTACTGTGATAAAGACAAATACACAAAGCGGCTTCAGTTCCGGCAGTGTGATATTCTTGAATTTGCTCCAGCCGCTGGCGTGATCCATTTCCGCAGCCTCATAGAGTGCCGGATTGATTGCCTGTAATCCGCCGAGGAATATGATCATCTGATAACCGACACCCTGCCAGACACTCATCAGTGCAATGGAGGGAAGTGCCTGATTGGCACCATAGATAAACGGCTGTGCATCAATGCCAAAATGAGAGAGAATCGTGTTCAGAATACCCTCCGGACTATAGATCTGCATCCAGAGATTTGAAACAACTGCCAGGGACATGACCACCGGAATAAAAAATGCGACCTTGAAGTATTTCTTACAAACTGTGACTTTATTGATGAGCAGTGCCAGTCCCAATGCTCCCAGCGTTTGTAGCGGAACAATGATCAGTACAAACTTAACGGTATTTCCAAAAGCTGTGGTAAACAGGTCGTCCTTAAAAATGGTACTGAAATTTTCCAGTCCTACAAAATGTGTCAGCTTTGGATTTAATGCAAAATAATCTGTAAAGCTGTAAATTAATGTGAGTATCATCGGAATGAACAGGAACACCGTCATTAAAACCAGTGCCGGTCCGAAAAAAGCCATTCCGAGAATGGAATTCGATTTCTTTTTCATGTTATCTTGTGTAACGCTTGAGCTTTGCGTTGATCCTTTCTACAGATTTATCCATTTCGTTTGTGACGTTTTTGCCGCTCAATCCAACGTCCTCCAGAACCTGCTGGAACGATGTGCTGACCTGCGGATAAACAGGTGTTTTCGGTCTGGGATGACCGTAATCTCTCAGCTGTTCGTAAAGTGCCTTATAATTTTCGTCTTCCTCAAAAGTGGTAATCTGGTCATATGCTGCATAAGTGGAAGGCATACTCTTGGTTTTCTCATAGAGAAGAACGCCGCTGTCCACACCGCTCATCCATTTTACCAGCTCTGTAGCGGCTTCAATGTGTTCCGTTTTTGTAGTGGCAGCATATGCCCAGGAACCAGTCGGCGTATATCTGCTGCCGTCCCAGTTGTCACTGACAATATACGGTGCAACGCCAAGGTCGATGTCGCTGTAGCTCTGATAGATCGTGTTGACTTCCCATGCACCGTCAAACTTGAACGCTGCACGTCCGCTTTCAAACAGGTTTTCAATGGGTGTTGCTGACATATACTTGTTTTCCACCAGTCCTCTGAAGTACTGGAACACCTCCGCATTTTTGTCCGAGTTGAAATACCCGTCTGCGGTAAGACCGTCCTCACTAATGAGATCGCCGCCATTGGACCAGATAAACGGAGCATAGTAATAAATGCTGGATTCGCCGACCGGAAAGGTCATGTCCAATGGATACCCGTTTTTGCTGTCCATGATCGGTTTCAGCTGCTCCAAAATATCCAGAAATTCCGAGAATGTCCAGGGGTGATCCTTATCGGGCACTTCAATTCCTGCTTCCTCCAGAATCGCCTTATTATAATAAAGACCTACGCTGGATTCCATGGCACCGAGTGCATACAGTTTGTCATCGACCGTTCCCTGATCCAGAATGGAATCCAGATAAGCCGATTTTTCTTCCTCGCTCAATTCGGCAAGCGGCTGAATAATGCCGTTTGCTGCATAGGCAGAAATATTCGGTCCGTCTACGGTGATGACATCAGGAAGATCTCCCGACATAACCGAAGCATTGATCTTATCCGAATAACCGCCGCCGCTGTCATTTCTCGGAATAAATTCAATGTCTGCAAAATAGGTTCCGTCATACTTTTCATTGAAGCGTTCCACCGACGCTTTATAAGCTTCGCCTTCCGGTGTGTCCTCAATGGTATGCACCCACATGCTGATGTACTGCTCTCCCTCATCATATCCCTTTACATCACCAGGCTTTACGGTTTTGCTGCATCCTGTAAGCGGAACTGCACTCGCCAGAATTGAAAGAGCCGTCAGAAATAATGGTAGCTTTTTCATCGCTGTTTCCCTCCGTTCTTTTAAGTAACCGGTTACTTTACTGATTACATCATACCATGGAACCGGTTACTTGTCAAGACTTTTTCTGATTTTTGTAGCAATTTCTAAAAATCCTGAAAACGTTTTGTGCAATTCCACGAAACCGGTTACTTTACCAATTCTTTTATTGATTCAAAAACCGTTGTGTGCTATAATGAAGAGAGAAACATGGAGCGTGAAAAATGGCGAAAAAAATGTAACCTTTGCAGATATTGCAGCATATACCGGCTTTTCCAAAACAACGATCTCCCGATATTTTAAGGCAATACCGCTGAGAAACTGGGGCAGAGTTTTGGGAGAATTGGAAATTATGTACCTCTTTTTGATGTTACTCCATTTGAAAACGAGTGGACGCGACGTGGTTCATGGATTCAAGCGACTTTCTGGGTTCTTACAAAAGACATGATAAAAAAGTCAGACGTTTTAAAGTAGCCAAACATTGTGAGCCGCCTATTGAAAAATGAACTGCATATTATATCGTGATATAAATGCTGCCGTCAAAAAAAGTAAAAAAATTAAGCTGAAAAACGAGGGAGTGATATTGTGCATATCTGGACACTTGAGAATTGGAAATATAACTTCACAAACATTCAATCAAGAAGAAGCGGGCTTAGATTCCGTTTTACCCCTGACGTTAATACAGAAGTAAGAGGAGCGTGCCTGAAATTTGGAAAGTGGTTGAGAAAAGAGTATTTTTTCCCAATAAGGGTTCCAGTGTATGTGAAAGGGAAAAAATACATTAAGGCAATGGACGGCGAAATGGTATATGGTACTTTTTTTCAACCATATAACAAGACATATGAGCCATATATACGTGTGGCAACTGGGAGTTATACAGACAATTCGATAACATTAGGACGAGACGATGCTTTAGCTCTAATACTAGAAACAATAGCACACGAATTGACGCATTATTTTCAGTGGATTAACGATATTGGGCTCACAGAAATTGGATATGAGCGTCAAGCTTCTTCTTATGCTGATTACATTTTAGATGAATACGCCAATGTGGTTGACCATCCTTAAAAAAATCAAGAAAGAATCAAAACCAATATCCAGCGGTCTGGATATATCTGCTAAAATAAAACTGAGTCAGTATGAGAAGCTGGGGCAGAGTGCTTGGCAAGCTGGAGATCATGTACCCCGACAGACAGACTGACCGTTGGAGAAACTTGACAAATTACGGTATTTATTGTATACTGTAAAAAAATTGAGCGGCTGTTTTTCAAGCCGCCCCACAATATCGTTTTTTATCACTGTTGTTGAATTTACAGAGATTTTTTCGCGGGGCCACATAAAAGAACCATTGATGTTATTATAAAATGATTTCTTGGAGAATGATTAATATGATAATTACTACTCATGAACTTTATGATTTTTATTATTTAATAACAGTTATTAGAAATGAAATAACTGACAAGAATAATATATATATATTAAAAAAAGTTACTGATTTATATAAAAATGGCGTTGAAGAAATTGATGATAATCGACTTCGAAAATTAATGATTAGTCTTAATATATGTGATGATAAATGGAGTGTTCTATGCTATGAAAATAGATATTCACAAGAATCAGGGTTATTAAAGGATAAAGAAAAAATGGAATTTTTAATCACAAATATGAATGAACTAGAAAATCTTCTTATACAAAAAAAATATGATCAGGCATTTGATTTAGCTGATGCATTGCATATGTATCCTGAAATTGTTGCCAATAATCTCAAAAAATTTCCTAAAAGTTATTGGAAGTTAATATATAATCCTTACAAAAAAAAGTGGATTAAATAATTGTTCCATGCCGTGTCAACATATCCATTTATTCCAATTGCAAAACGATATGAAAAAGAAGATGAACATGGCAGACCAATCGGCGATTTTTGTTTTGATTATGAATTGGGATTGATTATGACTTCTAAGCGAAATATGTCGGACACGTTCTTCTATCTTGGCGAATTGCCAGTTCAGATGCCGAAAGGTGCATATCAAAAAGAAAAATGTCAAGAATCCGGATGTTTTTATACAAAATGGATTAAGATTGAGGAACTTTTTCTTGGAAAATATACAAAATTCGTTGAGGAATTGTGATTTAATGAGATGTGAAACTGTACAGTAGGCATTGTGAACTGTTCATAACCCCAATACACTAAAGAATAAAAAACTCTAAGAGAGGAATTGAAGTCCATGAAAGAAGTTGAAAAGCAACTAATCACAAAAGTCATACCCCAAGACCTCGAAATCTCTATGCGTTCGAAAGGCAGCCGCTGCTAGATTACGATTTAGGGCAACACCGCATAATCTCCACCTACAAACAAAACCACCCAGCAAAATGCTGAGTGGTTAGAGAAATGTTCCATTTTCCATCGCAAAGGCACACTGAATCAGACCGTCAGAGATTTTCTGGCAGCCAGATACAGATTCGCCAATGCGAACATAATATTCAATGTCACAATACCGCCGGTCGCTTTTGCCCATTTCAGTGCAGTTTCCATGGTATTTCGATTTTCATAAACCTCAGTAAGGCAGGCTTCTGACGCATCGTTATCATTGATGTTCGGCGAATATGCCAGCATTTCAAACCCGCGGAGCAAAGGCTCTTTTCCCGTTTTGCTTTTGATATAGTCAATTTCCTCCATTGGATTTGTCTGGGTGTGCTGTCCGGTGATGATCGCTTTTCCTGCGGTTTCTGAAAGAAAATTCAGAAGTGCTTTTGCTTTTTCTGTTGCATTGGGATTGACTATGTTTTGCATGAATCATACTTCCCGTCATGTTTTTATACGCATTTGAAAAATGGAGAAACTGGATTTCCGCTTTCTGTAAACAAGACTGCCTCACCAAAATTGTACCAGGCATATTTGACGGCAGATGGAAACTTAACTGCGGGATTTGATATGCAGAGCATATTTCCGTGAATTACGTCTGCCTTTGCAGGATAAAATAGATTATCTTTTCCAGAAATCTCAAAAGGGCAGCCATTCGCTGTCTGCATAACCAATTTTTCATGCAGATGATCAAATGTCACATATAGCTTCCCATTGTCTGAAAACAGCTGTGCCGCTGTTGCTGTGATCGTTCCCTGCTTGTCGTATACCAGATTTTTTGCAAGCTGAAACAAACGTTCTCCCGGTGTTTTTTTATCCAATGGATGAATATTGTCATATTCACCGCAGTCTGCCAGAGAGATCATGCCGGCATTTTGAATCATCATGGAGGCAATGTATTGCTGTTCTCTCTGTAATGCCCAATAACTGTCATCTTTTTCACCGTCTGCAAGATACATCGGCAGCTGAACAAACAAAAACGGCAGATTCCAGTCATTCCAATCCATTCGCCATTGTTTTACAAGCATCAGCATCATATCCGAATAATCTGCGTACCGCTGCACGTCTTCTTCTCCCTGGTAGTATAAAAATCCACGCAGAGAATAAGGTGCTATACGCCGAATCATTGTTTCATGAAGTCCATTGGGACGAAACGGCGACTGCCACCCAACTGGCTGCGGCCACGGACATTCTCCGCAAATTTTATGGATTTCTTTCCACGATGCCTGAGGATCTTTCTGTTTTACTTCTTCTGTGCTTTTTAACCAGTGCTGATATGCACAGTTGTATTCTTCCATTTCTTTTGTATACTGCTGAGAGGATTTTTCTCCCACAAGAGCAGCATAGTTTTCCAAATAATTCTTTCCGCTTTCCAGTTTTGCAAGCTGTTCTCTGCTCATCCAACAGGTAATGGAACTTCCGCCCCAATAGCAATCTATGATACCTACGATGCAATGCAGCGTTTCTGAAAGACGGCTTGCAAAATAAAACGCTATAGCGGACATTTCGCCCACATTCCGGTTATCCGCAATCTGCCATGTGCTGTTTTCTTCCTGCTCTTTCTGATTTTCATCCAGCATAGAACATTTCGACACTTGATAAAACCGTATGTTTTTTCCACTGTATTCCTCAGAAATCTTGATGCCGTTTTCACTGTCTTTCAGTGCCAGTTCCATGTTGCTTTGACCGCCGGCAAGCCAGACTTCTCCAACAGCTACATTTTGAATCACAATGGATTCCGCTGTATCTGATGCCACAAGTGTATATCCTGCTCCGGCACATAATGGCTGTAAAGCAATTTTCCATGAACCATCAGCACAAACCATGGTATCCGCAGTTGCTGTAAAAAGCGATACTGTCACAATAGTGCCAGGCGTGCCTGTCCCCCACACTTGTATCGGCTTGTTTCGCTGTATCACCATATTGTCCTGAAATATTCCTGCTAATTTTAACATAGCTACATCTCCTCATAAATTTGAGGCAATACCGCACAAAGCCGTCAGGCGCGTTTTATGCGGTATTCCTCTCAGAACCTGTCTTCACAAGCGTATACATGTGTCTTGTGAAGACAGGTTCTCAATTTTCTCCTGTTACGATACTGCTGAAAGCCGGTGAATCATCTCAATGCACATTCTGCCGTTGTGATAAGGACATTTCCAAGCGTGTGCCAAAGCCTGATTTGGCTTTGTGGTGTTGTCAGGAGAAATATCTTCGATCCATTCTCCTGTTTTTTTGTCAATCACATATTTCTGAATGTAATTCCAGACACCTTCTGCAATTTTTAAGGCAACACCGCACAAAATGCGTCTGGCGACTTTGCACGCCATCTGCTTGCAAATTTCCCTTCAGAGCCTGTTT
>OGCO01001386.1_pt1 | contig 36694 bp, 43 predicted proteins | sample 1570171 | NCBI WGS metagenome assembly OGCO01 (sample SAMEA4370583, study PRJEB24528) | human gut metagenome
TGATGAAAAATACTGCGTCAAAATGTATTCCGCATGCCGCGAAAGCGGACTTAACGCCTTTATATACCCTTTCCGTGACTTCATATTTCATAACATGACCTTTTCGCATGATCTTGAATATGAAAGAATAGGAGTGCTGTCCGCGGTTCTGCGCGGCGATTACGACATAATAATCACTACTCCGGATGCGGCGCTTCAGTACACTGTTCCTCCGGATATTCTTGCAGTTTCCGGCATGAAACTGTCGGAGGGAACGGAAATATCTACCGAAAAACTAAGCTCATATCTGAGCGGTAACGGCTATGTGCGCGCCGAAATGGTAGAGGGACCGGGACAGTTTGCAATACGCGGGGATATTATAGACGTCTATCCTCCGAGCAGCGAAGGTCCGGTGCGCATTCAGCTTTTCGGAGACGAAATTGAAGTCATGGAGTATTTCGACATACTTTCTCAGCGCCGTACTGGCAGGCTGCAGACGGTGGAGCTGACTCCCGCAAGGGAGATACTTGCCGGTGCGGAGGAGAGGATTCTTCTGTCGGAGACGATAACGCAGCAGCTTGAACGGGCGGACGACGAGAGAGTTAAGGATATGCTCAGATCCTAGCTCGGAGCGGTAAACTCTGGGTGCGAGCTAAATTTTCTCGATAAATATATTTCTCTCATATATCCCGAAAAGACTTGTCTTCTCGATTACTTTGATGAACATCAGCTTGTTGCCGTTACCGAATACGCGGCATCCCGCGACCGCATAAAGGCGTTTGAGTTCCGTATGCGCGAAGCGATAGAAGGGCTGATTTCAGAAGCTGAAATCTACGGAAAATCAGCGGATTACTGCAAATGGGGGCAGGATTTTGAAAACTATATTTCATCCGTTCCCTCGCTTATTTGCGACGCCTTCGTCACGAACATGAGCGGAAAAAGCAGAAATCTTTTTTCATTTATGACTAAAAACACAGTATCATATTCGAATAATGCCGAGCTTCTTTTGGATGATTTGAAATCGTACAGAAAAAACGGATTCAGGACTGTGCTGCTCTGCGACAATCAAAAAATGGCTGAGAATACATCGGAGCTTCTGTCCGAAAATCAAATACCGTCTGTTATTCTTCAGAAAGAAAATACCGGTGATTCTCAGAAGGAACTTACCGTAATTACATACGGTATGAAAATTCCGGGATACGAGCTGACCGTAAGTAAATTCGCTGCTCTTTCACTGTGTGAGAAAGGAACTGCGTCGGTTTCCTTCGGAGTTCACAAAAGCCGCCGGTCAAAGAAAAAATCCGCTAAGGAGCGGATAATGTCATACGCCGATCTTGAGCCGGGGGAACTGGTCGGAGTGGAGCTGGCCGATGATGCTGCGCAGGCCGTTGTGGCCTCCGGCGGTGCCGTTTCGGCGCAGGCGGATCTTGCCCACAGGCAGGGACACGTCGTCGCTGACCACCAGCACACGCTCCGGGGGCAGCTTGTAGAACATACAGGCCTCCCGCACCGCCTCGCCGGACAGGTTCATATAGGTGGTGGGCTTCATGAGCAGCACCCGGCAGCCGCCGTATTCCACCACGTTGGTCAGCGCCTTGAACTTCAGCCGCTGGATGGGCTTGTTCAGCTTCTCGCCCAGTGCGTCAGCCGTCATAAAGCCCACGTTGTGGCGGGTGTTCTCGTACTTGTCCCCCGGGTTGCCCAGAAAGACCACGATCCAGTCCAGAGAGGAGCTTTTTTTGTTGGTTCCAAAGAGTGATATGACCATAGGATACCTCAAATCAGAAAAATCGGGGAACGCCCAAAAGGGGGTACTGCATCGCAGTACCCCTCTTTGGTTGGTATTGGTTGGAATTTCTGCGCCGCTCCAAAGGCTTCCCCTCGGGGGAGAAAACTGTCTGCGAAGCAGACAAAAGGGCCGGAAGGCTTTGGGCGCGGCAGAAAATTGCTTTTACTGGAACAGCGGAGAGACAGAAGTCTCGTTGAAGATGCGGCTGATGGCCTCGGCGAACACGTCGGCCACATTGACGTACTTGATCTTGCTGCACTTCAGGGCATCCTCGCTGGCGGGGATGGTGTTCAGGAAGAACAGCTCCTTGATGCAGCTGTCCTCAATGCGCTGGATGGCGGGGCCGGACAGCACGCCGTGGGAGGCGGCAGCGACCACGTCGCGGGCGCCGCCGATGGTCACCAGAGCCTCAGCGGCATGGCACAGGGATCCGCCGGTGTCCACCATATCGTCCAGAAGGATGACGTGCTTGTCGCGCACGTCGCCGATGATGTTCATGACCTCGGAGGAGTTGGCCTTCTGACGGCGCTTGTCCACGATGGCCATGGGCATGTCCATCTTCTGCGCGAAGGCGCGGACGCGGGCCACGCTGCCCACATCGGGGGAGACGATGATGGTCTCGTCATGCACATCGGCAAACTTCTCATGGAAGTAATCCACAAACAGCGGGGCGCCCAGCAGGTTGTCCACGGGAATGTCGAAGAAGCCCTGGATCTGGTTGGCGTGCAGGTCCATGGTCAGCACGCGGTCGGCGCCGGCGCGGGTGATCAGGTTGGCCACCAGCTTGGCGGAGATGGGATCGCGGGGCTTGGTCTTGCGGTCCTGACGGGCATAGCCAAAGTAGGGGATCACGGCGGTGATGCGGCCGGCGGAGGCGCGCTTCAGGGCGTCGATCATGATGAGCAGATCCATCAGATTGTCATTGACGGGCATGCAGGTGGACTGGATCACGAACACATCGCTGCCGCGGACGGTCTCGTAGATGGAGACGGAGCTCTCACCGTCGGAGAAGGTCTTGGTCTCGCTGCTGCCCAGAGGCAGACCCAGCTTGGCGCAGATGGCCTTGGCCAGTTCGGGATTGGAGTTGCCGCTGAAGATCTTGATGTCCTTACCATGAGCGATCATAAGATATTCATCCTTCTTTCTCTAAGTTGGTTATATAAAAAGGGGTACTTTTTAGCGTCGGGTTTTTAGCGCGGTGCAGAGGATCGAAGGCTTCCCCTGGGGGCAAGTCCGGATCCGCCCTGTGTCCTTCTGAAGGAGCGACAGCGACCGAAGAATCTTACAGCACCGACTTCTGCAAAGGGAATGTTTCCTGTCGGAGACGGGTGTTTTCAGATCCTTCGCTTCGCTCAGGATGACAGACAGGAAGCCTCAGAGCTTCACTTCTGCTCTCTGTGCTTCTTTGCCCAGCCCTCCTTGTGTACCTGACGGGCGCGGGCGACGGCCAGCGCGTCGGCGGGGACGGTGGAGGTGATGGTGCTGCCGGCGGCGGTAAATGCGCCGGATTCCACGGTGACGGGAGCGACCAGATTGGTGTTGCAGCCGATAAAGACGTTGTCGCCCACGGTGGTGCGGTACTTGTGGTTGCCGTCGTAGTTGCAGGTGATGGAGCCGCAGCCGAAGTTGCAGTGACTGCCCACGTCGCTGTCGCCCACATAGATGAGGTGGGGCAGCTTGGTGCCCTCGCCGATGACGGCGTTCTTGACCTCGACGAAGTCGCCCACCTTGGCGTTGTCTGCCACCCGGGTGCCGGGTCGGACATAGGCAAAGGGGCCGATGTTGACGTTGGCGCCGAACACCGCCTCGTTGAGCTGACTGGAGTTGGCCACGCAGCCGTCGCCCAGCGTGCAGTCGCGGATCATGGTGTTGGGGCCGATCTCGCAGTTTGCGCCGATATGGGTGTCGCCCCGCAGGATGACGTTGGGCAGGAGCACCGTGCCCGCGCCTACGGTGACGGTGGGATCAATATAGGTGGTGCCGGGATCCAGCAGACGGACGCCGTCCTCCACCAGCCGGGCATTCAGATCGGTGCGGGCCAGCTCCTGGGCCTGCATCAGGTCGAAGGCGTCCCGGAGCGGTAGAGCCAGCGGCAGACCGTCCTCGTCCTCGGCGGCAAGGGGCTTGATCTGACCGAGCATCTTCACGCCGCCGTTTTTGGCCAGCTTCGCCGCGTGCAGGCGGCCGATGCCGGTGTCGGCGGAGGGGGCGGTGGGGATGGGATCGTCGTTGCACAGCATCTCCGCAGCCTCGGAGCAGATCCAGACCGGAGCGTTGACGGCGATGACCTCGCCCTCCTCCTTGGCAGCGAAGGCGCGGACCGCTTCGTCCGCGTCGGCCGCATCCAGCAGGCAGAGCTGGCTCCCCTCGGGGAAGCACGCGGCGGCCTGCTCGGCCAGATCGGAACGGGTGAGAATCAAAAACCGCTCGACACCGGCGTTCTGAAGTGCACGCACCAACCAGACGGCGGCGGGGGCGAACAGCAGAGGCTGCAGCATGAGCGGAGCAGAATCGTGGCTTTGGGGACAGCGGTCAATGGTAATAACAGCACTGGATGAAACCATAGGGATCACGCCTTTCCAAGAAATAACCATTCTGCGATTATTATATCAAATTGATTGTCAAATTGCATTAAATCTGGGCAAAAATTTTTTCTTTGGAGGACTTGACGAACCGGGCGGGACTTTTGGAAAGGTTTTTCACCAAATAGCCCAGCTTTTCCCCGGAAAAAATGGGGGATGACAGAGTTTCGGTCATCCTGTATAATATAAATAAGTATTGAGGCGGGCGGCAAGCCCGCCGGTCTCAGCAGAAAGGCAGGTAAGGCTTGAATCCGAAGCTGATCGAAAAACTGAAGGAATCCCTGGCCGCAGTGGTGCCGATCACGCTGATCGTCATGGGGATCAGCGTACTGCTGGTGCCGCTGGAATTGGGCACGGTGGTCATGTTCTTTGTAGGGGCGCTGATGCTCATCGTGGGGATGGGGTTCTTCCAGCTGGGCGCGGAGATCTCCATGACCCCCATGGGAAAAGGTATCGGCAGTGAACTGGCGGGAAGCCGCCGCCTGCCGGTCATTCTGGGCGTCGGCTTCCTGATGGGCGCGATCATCACGATGGCGGAGCCCGATTTGCAGGTGCTGGCCAATCAGGTGCCCGCCATTCCGAACCGGGTGCTTGTGCTCACCGTGGCGGTGGGCGTGGGCGTCTTTCTGGCGCTGGCGATCCTGCGCATTCTGCTGAAGATCCGCCTGTCCGTGCTGCTGATGTGCCTCTATCTGGGGCTGATCGTGCTCTCGTTTTTTGTCCCGGCGGATTTTCTGGCGGTGGCCTTCGACTCCGGCGGCGTGACCACCGGCCCGATCACCGTTCCGTTCATCATGGCCATGGGCGTCGGTCTGGCCAGCGTCCGCGGTGACAAAAGCGCCGGGGACGACAGCTTCGGCCTCGTGGCGCTGAGCAGCGTGGGGCCGGTGCTGGCGGTGCTGGTGCTGGGCTGCTTCTATGATCCGGGTCAGGCCAGCTATTCCCTCTCCGACGTGGCCGAGGTGGCCACGACCCGGGACGTGGCCCGGGTGTTTGCGCTGGAGGTGCCCGGCTACGCAGCGGAGGTGCTCACCTCCTTCCTGCCCATCGCCGGGGTGTTCGTCGTGTTCCAGCTCATCAGCCGCCGCTACCGTGCGCGGCAGATCCGCCAGATCCTGGTGGGCTTCCTCTATACCTATGTGGGGCTGGTGCTCTTCCTGTGCGGCGTCAACGTGGGCTTTTCCCCGGTGGGTGCAGCGCTGGGGCAGGCGCTGGCGGCGTCGGCGTGGCGCTGGCTGCTCGTTCCGCTGGGCATGCTGATCGGCTACTTTATCGTCAAGGCGGAGCCCGCCATTCAGGTGCTGAACCATCAGGTGCAGGATGTGACCAACGGCTCCATTTCCGCCGGGGCGATGAATCTGTGCCTGTCCGTCGGCGTGGCGGTCAGCGTGGGGCTGGCCATGCTGCGAGTGCTCACCGGAGTGCCCGTCCAGTGGATCCTGATCCCGGGCTACCTCATCGCGCTGGTGCTCTCGCGGCTGGTGCCGCCGCTGTTCGTGGGCATTGCCTTTGACTCCGGCGGCGTGGCCAGCGGCCCGATGACCACCACCTTCCTGCTGCCGCTGAGTCTGGGCGCCTGCGAGGCGCTGGGCGGAAACGCCATGACGGACGCCTTCGGCGTGGTGGCGCTGGTGGCGCTGACGCCGCTGGTCGCGATCCAGATCATGGGTCTGGTCTATCAGTACAAGCAGAACCGGCTGCTGGCCGGTCTTGCCGGGGAGGAGATCCTCATTCTGGAGGAGGATCTGGACGCGGACGAGATCATTGAACTGGAGGATGAGCTATGATCAACGAAAAAAAGCACGCGGAACTGCGTATGCTGATCCTCATTGCGCCGCCAAAGCTGGCCCGGCGGGCGGCGGAGCTGTTCGACCGGGGGCAGGTGCCCTTTCAGTACCAGTTCCACGGTCAGGGCACCGTGTCCGGCGAGCTGCTGGAGACCCTGGGGCTGGGCAGTATTGAGAAGAGCATTCTGATGGTGTGCCTGCCCCGGTGCATGGCGGCGCAGCTGCTGAAAAAGCTGCGGCGGGAGCTGCGGCTGGGGGACGCCAATACCGGCGTGGCCTTCACCGTCCCGATGACCGGCGGCAGCGGACGGTTCATCCGCCTGCTGGAGGCGCTGGAGCCGGAACACAGAGCGCAGGATAGAGAGAGGAGCGAAGCGGCCATGACAGAGAGCGGCTATACAACGGTTCTGACCATTGTGGATCGGGGGTTCAGCGAGGACGTGATGCACGCGGCCCGGAGCGCCGGAGCCACCGGCGGCACGGTGTTCAACACCCGGCGGCTGGTCAATGAGGAGACAATGAAGTTCTGGGGCATGGCCGTCCAGCAGGAGCGGGAGATCGTGGCCATTCTGACGGACGCAGAACACAAAATGGCCATTATGAAGGCCATCTCCGATCACTGCGGCATCCGCACCGAGGCCCGGGGCGTGGTGCTCTCCCTGCCCGTGGATCAGGTCATCGGGCTGGAATGACAGCGTAAACCGCGGATGAGGAGCAGGACGGGTCCAGGACGGCGTTTCCTGCGGCAGGCCGCATCCGGCCTGTGTCATTCTGAGGGAGCGGCAGCGACCGAAGAATCTTATCGCACCAACTTCTGCAAAGAAACTGCCTCTTGTCGGAGGCGGGTGTTTTAAGATCCTTCGCTTCGCTCAGGATGACAGACTGAACGGGTGCGGAGACTGAGTAACGAAAGGAACAGACAGTGATGGTTTTTCAGGAAGAACAGCTCTCCGGGGAGGAAAAATTCAGCGGCCATGTGGTGGCGCTGCGGGTGGATCAGGCCCGCATCGGAGACGGCTCCGTTCGGGAGCGGGAGGTCGTGGAGCACCCCGGCGGCGTGTCGGTGGCGGTGCTGACCGACGAGGACGAGGTGCTGATGGTGCGCCAGTTCCGCTATGCCCAGCAGGAGGTGCTGCTGGAGCTTCCGGCGGGCAAGCTGGAGCGGGGGGAGGATCCCTTCAACGCCATGCGCCGGGAGCAGCGGGAGGAGACGGGCACCGTCTCGGAGCACTATGTGTCGCTGGGCGTGTGTTACCCCACCCCGGCCTATGACACGGAGAAGATCTACCTCTGGGCGGGCCGGGTGTCCGGCTGGGGCGAGCAGGAGCTGGACGACGGCGAGCTGCTGGAGGTGGAGCGCGTCCCCCTCGCCGAGGCGGAGCAGATGGTGCTGCGCAACGAGATCGCCGACGCCAAGACGCAGATCGGCATTCTGAAGGCCGCCGCCCTGGTGCGCACCGGAGCGCTGTGACAGCCGCGGCAGGCGGAGCCATAGAGGCAGAAAACAAAAGCCGGGACAGGAAATTTTACGTTTCCTGTCCCGGCTTATTTTATTTCGTATTCTCCCGCTTCCAGTTGAGGTAGAGCAGCCCGGTGCGGCCACACCAGCAGACGAGGGCGATGAGCCCCCAGACCCAGATCGGGAAGAGCAGGCCCATCCGGCCCGCAACAATGCAGCAGATCAGGCTGACGATCAGGCCGATGAGCAGGTTGCTCTTATTCTGCGCCCAGAAACGCTGAAAGGTTGGTTTGTTCTGATCCATAGCCGCCTCCGATCAGTAGCGCCGCTGAAGTCCGACCACCTTGCCAAGGATGCGGGCAAAGGTGCCGTCGATGGGCTGATAGTCGTCGTTCTCCGGCAGCAGCCAGACATGGCCGTTTTTGCGGGAGTAGCGCTTGCAGGTGGCCTCGTCCCCGATGAGGGCGATGACGATCTCGCCGTTGACGGCGGTCTCCTGACGGCGGACGATGACCAGGTCTCCGGGCAGGATGCCTGCCTTCAGCATACTCTCGCCGCGGATGCGCAGGGCAAAGCAGTCCTCGCCGTTGGTGTCGAAGGGGACATACTCCTCCACGCACTCCTGGGCCAGAATGGGGGCGCCGGCGGCCACGTCGCCCAGCAGGGGCACCCGGTTCTCCGGCAGCTGGGGCGGCAGCTCCACCCGATGGACGGCGGTGATGGCCCGGGTCTTGCCCGCGCCGCGGGTGATGACGCCGGCCTCCTCTAGACTCTTTAAATGAAAGTGGACGGTGGACGGGCTCTTGAGGCCCACCGCGTCGGCGATCTCCCGGACGGAGGGGGGATAGCCGTTCTGCTCCGTAAAGGAGAGGATAAATTCATAAATGCGGGTCTGTTTCGGTGAGAGCTGGTTCATGAAACACCCTCCTGACGCTAAAATTTTGCCTTTTCTGTATCATAACATACATTGTCACAAAAAGCAAACATTTGTTCTAATAAATTTATGGGTTTTTATGGGTTGACATTTCACTCAGACTGAGTAAAATAATAAGCACGCTAATGATTAGCTAGCTTATTTTCAGCCTGCTAACTAATTTGAAAAGAAAGCGAGGTAACGTTGTCTTATGCGGCCAAAGAATGCCACTGAGGAACTGATGCTGTTCCACGATGTTCACAGGGCCCATCAGAACGCGATCCTTACGGCGCTGGCTGAGCGGGGCGTGCAGGATGTGGGGCAGCCCAAGGCACTGTTTGTGCTGTCCACCCTCCAGAACGGCTGCGCGACCCAGCGGGAGCTGGCCGATATGATCCACGTCTCCGCCGCCACCATGGCCAACAGCCTGAAGCGGCTGGAGCGCAACGGCTATATTCAGCGCCAGTCCGATGAGAAGGACAGCCGCTGCAACCGGATCGTCATTACGCAAAAGGGATTGGAGGCAGTGGAGCGCTGTCAGGACGCGTTTGACTATGTGGACACCCGGCTCTATGCCGGGTTTACACCGGAGGAGGTCGAACGGCTGAAAAATGCGTTCCGTCGGATGCTGCAAAATATGTATGCCGTCGGCGGCGCCCGGGATACCCAATGCCCGCCTCCGCCTCCTGGTATGTAAGGAAAGGATGATTCCATGATTAAACGACTTTTTTCCTACGCGGGAGAGTATAAGAAGTATGTATTTCTCGCGCCGCTGTTTGTCATTCTGGAGACGGCCGGCGAGCTGGCGCTCCCCCTGCTGATCGCCAAGATCATTGACGACGGCATTATGGTGGGCAACCTGCCCATGATCTATCGGATCGGCGTCTACATGGTCATTATGGCCATTGCGGCGGTCTTTCTGGGCGCCTTCGGCGCCAAGTTCGGCTCCTACGGCTCCATCGGCATTGGCGCCAACCTGCGCCAGGCGGAGTTCCGCAACATCAGCCGGTTCTCCTTCGCGGACATCGACTATTTCTCCTCCGCCTCTCTGGTGACCCGTCTGACCAACGACGTGACCAATGTGCAGAACTTCGTCATGATGATGATCCGCATGCTGTGGCGCACGCTGTCTCAGATCGTCGTGTCTCTGGTGGTGCTGTTTACCATGCAGTGGAAGCTGGCCCTCATTCTGGTGGTGTCCATCCCGGTGATCGGCGTGGCCATCGCCATCCTGATGACCAAGTGCCACCCCCTGTTCGAGCTGATGCAGCAGAAGATCGACGAGCTGAACGAAAAGGTGCAGGAAAACCTCGTCGGTATCCGGGTGGTCAAGGCCTTCGTCCGGGAGGACTACGAGGAGGAGAAGTTCCAGCAGGCCAACGACGCCTTCACCCACGCGGGCTTGAAGGCCGTGCTGACCGTCGTGTTCCAGCAGCCCATCATGATGATGGGCATCACCATCGTCACCGGTCTGGTGCTGTACTTCGGCGGCCAGATGGTGCTGGGCGGCACGCTGGCTGTCGGCACCCTGTCCTCCATCGTCACCTATATCTTCAACATTCTGATCTCCATTATGATGATCGCCATGGTGCTGCTCCAGTACGTCCGCGCCAGCGCCTGCGCCGAGCGTATCTTCGAGGTCATCGACAAGGAGCCCTCCATCGAGGACGGCGAGGACGCCGTCAGTGAGCTGCCCGCTCCCGCCGGTCAGGTGGAGTTCCGCCATGTGAACTTCAAGTACAAGGCCGGGGGCAGCGGCGACGACGTGCTCCACGACATCAACTTTGTGGCCCGGCCCGGCCAGACCGTCGCCATCGTGGGCGGCACCGGCGTGGGCAAGTCCAGCCTCGTCAACCTGATCCCCCGCTTCTACGACGTCACCGGCGGCGAGGTGCTGCTGGACGGGGTGGACGTGCGGAAGTACCCCGTGGAGGCCCTGCGCAAGCGCATCGGCATGGTGCTCCAGAACAACGTGCTGTTCTCCGGCACCATCCGGGAAAACCTGCTCTGGGGCGACCCCAATGCCACGGAGGAGCAGGTGATCCAGGCCGCCAAGGACGCGCAGGCCTATGACTTCATCATGAGCTTCCCCGACGGCTTCGACACCCATCTGGAGCAGGGCGGCGTCAACGTCTCCGGCGGCCAGAAGCAGCGCCTGTGTATTGCCCGGGCCATGCTCCGCAAGCCCGCCGTGCTGATCCTGGACGACTCCACCTCCGCCGTGGACTCCGCCACCGAGGCCGCCATCCGCGAGTCCTTCAAAAAGAACCTGAAGGACACCACCGTCATTCTGATCGCCCAGCGTATCAGCTCCGTGCAGAGCGCCGATCAGATTCTCGTGCTGGACGAGGGCACCATCGCCGGCCACGGCACCCACGATGAGCTCATGAAGTCCAACGCGATCTATCAGGAGATCTACTGGTCTCAGCAGGAAGGAGTGTCCGAGTAATGGCGGAAAACAAGCAGAAATTTGAAAAGCCCGCCGGGGGTTCCGGCCGCATGCGCGGCGGCTTCGGCAAGCCCAAGGATCTGAAGGCCACCGCTCTGCGCACCTTCAGCTACCTGACCAAGCGGCCGCTTATGCTGGTCGCCGCCCTCATCAGCGTCATTCTGAGCAGCCTGAGCGGCGTCGCCGGTACCTATGCCATGCGGCCCATCATCAACGGCCTGACCGACGCGGTCAAGTCCGGCAGCAATGTGTTCCCCGAACTGGGCAAGGGTATCCTGCTCATGAGCCTGGTCTATGTTCTTATGGCGGCCACCGCCTATCTCCAGGCCAACCTGATGGCCCAGTTGGCGCAGAAGGGCTGCAACCAGCTGCGCAAGGATCTGTTCAACAAGCTGCAGGAGCTGCCGCTGAGCTACTTTGACCAGCATCCCCACGGCCAGCTCATGAGCCGCTTCACCAACGACGCCGACAACGTCCAGATGGCGCTGGAGCAGAGCGTGGTGCAGCTGCTCAGCAGCGCGATCTCCTTCGTGGCCACCGTGGTCATGATGCTCTACCTGAGCCCCCTGCTGTTTATCATCACCGCCGTGGTGCTGGTGCTCACCATGTTCACCTTCAAGAAGCTGGGCGGTCTGAGCCGCAAGTTCTACCGGGAGCAGCAGGCCGCGCTGGGCGCGGTCAACGGCGCCGTGCAGGAGGACATCGAGGGCCTGAAGGTCGTCAAGGCCTTCACCCACGAGGACACCACCAAGGCGGAGTTTGAAGTGCTGAACGAGAACTACCGCGTGGCGGCCTCCAAGGCCACCACCTACTCCATGGCGCTGATGCCCATTTCCGCCCAGCTGAACAACGTGGGCTACGCCATCAGCGCCGTGCTGGGCGGCGTGCTCAGCGTGGTGAGCGGCTTCGACGTGGGCGGCCTGGTGTCCTTCCTGTCCTACTCCAAGCAGATCTCCCAGCCCATCAACCAGATCTCCATGCAGATGACCACCGTGCTGGCCGCCATGGCCGGCGCCGAGCGCATCTTCGAGGTCATGGACGCCGAGCCCGAGATCGACGAGGGTAAGGTCACCCTGGTGCAGGCCCACTGGGACGCGGATCACAACCTGTGCGAGGGCAGAGAGCCTGCCGGTCAGAAGGAGCACTGGGCGTGGAAGGTGCCGGAGAACGGCGGCTTCCGTCTGGTGGCGCTGCGGGGCGACGTGCGCTTCAACGACGTCTGCTTCGGCTACGTCCCCAACAAGGAAGTGCTCCACCACATCAACGTCTACGCCAAGCCCGGCCAGAAGATCGCCTTCGTCGGCTCCACCGGCGCGGGCAAGACCACGATCACCAACCTCATCAACCGGTTCTATGAGATCCAGTCCGGCACCATCACCTATGACGGCATCGACGTCAAGGACATCGAGAAGGACTCCCTGCGCCACTCTCTGGGCGCGGTGCTGCAGGACACCCACCTGTTCACCGGCACGGTCATGGACAACATCCGCTATGGCCGTCTGGACGCCACCGACGAGGAGTGCATCGCCGCCGCCAAGGCGGCCAACGCCCACAGCTTTATCCGCCGCCTGCCCGACGGCTACCAGACCATGGTCACCGGCGACGGCGGCAACCTGAGCCAGGGTCAGCGCCAGCTGCTGGCCATCGCCCGGGCCGCCGTGGCCGATCCTCCGGTCATGGTGCTGGATGAGGCCACCTCCTCCATCGACACCCGCACCGAGGCCCTCATCAGCAAGGGCATGGACACCCTGATGGAGAACCGCACCGTGTTCGTCATCGCGCACCGCCTGTCCACCATCCGCAATGCCAACGCCATCGCGGTCATTGAGGCCGGTGAGATCATCGAAAAGGGCAACCATCATGAGCTGCTCGACCAGAAGGGCAGATATTATCAGCTCTATACCGGTCAGTTCCAGCTCAGCTGAGATCCGCGCAGTTCCCCTTATACAGACAACTGAGGCCGCACAGCTGCAACGCAGCTGTGCGGCCTCAGGCTGTACAAACGTTCAGACTGTGCAAGCCTCGCAGATTCAGCTCTTAAAAAGACTCAGCGCCCCGGCAGAGGAACTGCCGGGGCGCTGTTGGTTTAAGCGGTTGTTAAGCGGTCAGCAAAACGGAGAAACTCAGTCCTGCTTGGCCATCTTCTCGAAGTGCTCGTACTTCCGCTCGGCTTCCTTCTCGGCCTGAGCATAGAGCTTCTCGGCGCGCTCGGGGAAGGCCAGCTTCAGGGAGGCGTAGCGGGTCTCGCCCATCAGGAAGGACTGGTAATCCTCGGTGGGAGCCTTGGAGTCCATGGTGAAGGGGTTCTTGCCCTGCTCGGTCAGAGCGGGATTGAAGCGGAACAGGTGCCAGTAGCCGGCGGCCACGGCGGCCTTCATCTCGCTCATGGCGTTGGCCATGCCGCCCTTCTTCTTCAGACCATGGTTGATGCAGGGGGCATAGGCAATGATGATGGACGGGCCGTTGTAAGCCTCGGCCTCGCGGATGGCCTGGAGGGTCTGGTTCATATTGGCGCCCATAGCGACCTGAGCCACATAGACGTAACCGTACTGCATGAAGATGGAGGCCATGTCCTTCTTCTTGACCGCCTTGCCGGCAGCGGCGAACTGAGCCACGGCGCCGGTGGGGGTGGACTTGGAGGACTGTCCGCCGGTGTTGGAGTAGACCTCGGTGTCGAAGATGAAGATGTTCACGTTCTCATGGGAGGCGAGGACGTGGTCCACACCGCCGTAGCCGATGTCGTAGGCGAAGCCGTCGCCGCCGAAGATCCACATGGACTTCTTGGTCAGCAGATCCTTGCGCTCCAGAATGGCGCGGGCTGCGGTGCAGGCGGGGCAGCCGCACTTCTTGCCGTTGGCCAGCCACTGCTCCTCGAAGGGCGTGCCGGTCAGATCCTGATGGGCGAAGAAGTCCTCGATCAGGGCGACCAGCTTGTCGCCGGTTTCGCGGGACTTGGCGGGATCATCCTTGCTCTCCAGCCAGGCCTTGCCGGCGGCCACGATGTCCTCATCGGCGAAGTCCAGACCGCACAGCGTCTCGACCTCTTCGATCAGCTTGGCGCGGCGCTGGGTGACGGCCAGGTTCATGCCGTAGCCGAACTCGGCGGCGTCCTCGAACAGGGAGTTCTCCCAAGCGGGGCCCTGGCCCTTGCTGTTGACGGTGTAAGGAGTGGAGGGTGCGCTGCCGCCCCAGATGGAGGAGCAGCCGGTGGCGTTGGCCACATACATGCGGTCGCCGAACAGCTGGGTGACCAGCTTGGCGTAAGGAGTCTCGCCGCAGCCGCCGCAGGCGCCGGAGAACTCGAGCAGGGGCTGCTTGAACTGAGCGGTGACGACGGTCAGGGGGCCCATGTCCTTCTCGGTGGTGGAGTAAGCGGTGGCGTTGAAGATCTCCTGTTCAGCCTCCTGCTCATGCAGCGGCTTCATGGTCAGCGCCTTGGCGGGGCAGACGTTTGCGCAGCTGCCGCAGCCGGTGCAGTCCAGCGGGGAGACGATCATGGCGAACTTGTAGTCGGCATACTTCTTGTTGCGGAAGTCGGCCATCTTCATGCCGGCAGGCGCCTTGGCGACCTCGTCGGCATCCAGAGCCAGAGGACGGATGACGGCGTGGGGGCAGACCATGGAGCACTGGTTGCACTGAATGCACTTGGCGCTGTCCCACTCGGGCACGGTGACGGCGGTGGCGCGCTTCTCATAGGCGGCGGTACCGGCGGGCAGGGTGCCGTCCACGCCGGGCATGACCTGGCTGGTGGTCAGCACGTCGCCTTCCATGGCGGCGGCGGGCAGCATCACGGTGTCCAGATAGGACTGAACGTCGGCGCGGTCGGACTTGCCGGCGGAGGGCTTGGGGCCGTCCTCGGCGGTGGCCCAGTCAGCGGGGATGTCCAGCTTGACCAGAGCGGTCAGACCGGCGTCCACGGCGGCCTTGTTCATGTCGACCACGTTCTGGCCCTTGGCGCCGTAGGAGGTCTCGATGGCGGCCTTCATATACTTGACGGCGTCGTCGATGGGAATGATGTTGGCCAGCTTGAAGAAGGCAGCCTGCAGCACCATGTTGGTGCGGCCGCCCAGACCGATCTCGCGGGCGATCTTGGTGGCGTCGCAGGTGTAGACGTTCACGCCGTACTCGGCGATGTGGCGCTTGGCGGCGCCGGGCAGAACCTGGCCCAGCTCCTCGACGGTCATGCCGGTGTTGATGAGGAAGGTGCCGCCGCGCTTGACGTCCTGCGCGACCTGATACTTGGACAGGTAAGCGGGGTTGTGGCAGGCCACAAAGTCAGCCTGCTTGACATAGTAGGTGGACTTGATCTCCTGAGGGCCGAAGCGCAGGTGGCTGATGGTGATGCCGCCGGACTTCTTGGAGTCATACTGGAAGTAGGCCTGCACCTTCAGGTCGGTGTGGTCACCGATGATCTTGATGGAGTTCTTGTTGGCGCCGACGGTGCCGTCAGAGCCCAGACCCCAGAACTTGCAGGAGGTGGTGCCGGCGGGAACGATGTCGGGCTCCTCGGTGATGGGCAGGCTCAGGTTGGTCACATCATCAAACAGGTTGATGGTGAAGCCGTTGACGGGCTTGTCGCTCTCAGCGTTGCGATAGGCGGAGATGATGCCGCCGGGGGTGGTGTCCTTGCTGCCCAGACCATAGCGGCCGCCGCACAGCTTGACATCGGCGAACTTGGAGCCGCGGATGGCGGCAGCCACGTCCAGATACAGGGGCTCGCCGGGAGCGCCGGGCTCCTTGCAGCGGTCCATGACCACGATGCTCTTGCAGGTGTCGGGAATGGCCTCGACGAACTTGGCCTGCGCGAAGGGACGGTACAGGCGGACCTTGATGAGGCCGACCTTCTCGCCCTTGGCGGTCAGATAGTCGATGACCTCCTCGGCGGCGTCGCACATGGAGCCCATGGCGACCATGACGGTCTCGGCATCGGGCGCGCCGTAGTAGTTGAACAGCTGGTAGTTGGTGCCGATCTTGGCGTTGACCTGATCCATGCAGCCCTGGACGATGTCAGGGAAGGCATCGTAGTACTTGTTGGCAGCCTCGCGGGTCTGGAAGAAGATGTCGGGGTTCTGGTTGGAGCCGCGCAGCACGGGATGCTCCGGATTCAGGGCGCGGGCGCGGAACTTGGCGATAGCGTCCCAGTCGACCATCTCGGCCAGATCCTTGTAGTCCCACACGGCGACGCGGCGGATCTCGTGAGAGGTGCGGAAACCGTCGAAGAAGTGCAGAACCGGCACGCTGCCCTTGATGGTGGACAGGTGAGCGACGGCGCCCAGATCCATGGCCTCCTGGGGGTTGGTGGAGGCGATCATGGCGTAGCCGGTCTGACGACATGCCATCACGTCGGAGTGGTCGCCGAAGATGCTCAGGGCATGGGTGGCCAGCGCACGGGCGGAGACGTTGATGACACCGGGCATCAGCTCGCCGGCGATCTTGTACATGTTCGGGATCATCAGCAGCAGGCCCTGAGAAGCGGTGTAGGTGGTGGTCAGAGCGCCGGCAGTGATGGAACCGTGAACAGCGCCGGCCGCGCCGCCCTCGGACTGCATTTCAGCGATCTTAACGGTCTGGCCGAAGATATTCTTCAGACCGTGAGCGGACCATTCGTCGGTCAGCTCTGCCATGACAGAAGAAGGGGTGATCGGGTAGATCGCGGCGACTTCCGTAAAGGCATAGGATACGGTGGCGGCAGCAGTATTGCCGTCCATGGTTTTCAGTTTACGAGCCATGTTTTGTTCCTCCTTTATGTTTTCCCTGATCGGAGTTTTCCCATCTGATACGGTGTCCATTATATAATTTTCACGCAAATTTGTAAAGCGTTTACCCCTAAATTCCCCTGTATTTGCAATAATTTTTTGACATTCGGAAAAGAGTTTTACAAAAACCCCTTTAATTCCAATGCTTTGCTGTCCTGAAGTTTTTTCTCCTTGTGTTTTGCGTCCCGCGGCGGTATCATTAAAATGATGAGATGTAGTTATTTGCGCCGCATCCTCCCGTGTCATTCGGAGGGAGCGGCAGCGACCGAAGAAGCTTACAGCACAGACTTCTACAAAGAAAATGCTTCTTGTCGGAAACAGGCGTTTTAAGCTCCTTCGCTGCGCTTTGGATGACAGCAGGGGAGAGGTACCCCATATCAGATGATAAAAAGGAGGCATCCCATGGTCGTTTCCATTGATTCCCTCGGTCTGCACGGCATTGACGGCTACGGCGTGCGGGTGGAGTGCGATCTGGCGGGAGGTCTGCCCGCCTTTGAGATCGTGGGACTGCCGGACGCCGCCGTCAAGGAGGCCAAGGAGCGGGTGCGCGCCGCCATCCGCAACGCCGGGTTCCGCTTCCCGGTGTCCCGGATCACGGTGAACCTCTCTCCCGCCGATCGGAAAAAGGAGGGCACGGTGTACGACCTGCCCATCCTGCTGGGTATTCTGAAAGCCTCCGGCGAGCTGGACGCCGAGCTGTCCGGCTGTGGCTTTGTGGGGGAGATCGGCCTGACCGGGCTGGTGCGGGGCGTGAAGGGAATGCTGCCCATGGCGCTGGCGGCCCGGGAGATGGGCATCGAAAAGCTGTTTGTCCCGGCGGACAACGCTCCGGAGGCCACGCTGGCGGGCGGAATGCAGGTCTACCCGGTGGAGACGGTGGGCCAATTGCTGGATCACCTGACCGGCCGGGCGCCGCTGGAGCAGGCCCCGGTCTGGGAGCCGGGGGAGGACGAGGAGCTCCAGCCCGATTTTGCCGACGTGAAGGGACAGGCCCACGTCAAGCGGGCGCTGGAGATCGCCGCCGCAGGCGGACACCATATTCTGATGGTGGGGCCGCCGGGCTCCGGCAAGAGTATGCTGGCCAAGCGCCTGCCCTCCATCCTGCCCGAGATGACCCGGGCGGAGGCGCTGGAGAGCACGAAGATCTGGAGCGTGCAGGGGCTGACCGGCCGGGAGCACCCCCTGCTCACCCGCCGCCCCTTCCGTGCGCCCCATCACACCGTCTCCGCCGCGGCCCTGTCCGGCGGCGGTTCCACCCCGCGCCCCGGCGAGATCAGTCTGGCCCACAACGGCGTGCTGTTTCTGGACGAGCTGCCGGAGTTCCGGCGGGATTCGCTGGAGGTGCTGCGCCAGCCGCTGGAGGACGGCGTCGTCCAGATCTCCCGGGTGGCGGGCACCATGCGCTACCCTGCCCGGTTCCAGCTGGTGTGCGCCATGAACCCCTGCAAATGCGGCTGGTACGGCCACCCGTCGGGGAAGTGCAGCTGCTCCGAGCAGTCCATCCGCCAGTACCTCTCCCGGCTCTCCGGGCCGCTGCTGGATCGGATCGACATTCAGGTGGAGGTGCCCGCTCTGAACTTTGACGAACTGCGCCAGACCGAGCCGTCGGAGCCCAGCTGCGCCATCCGGGCCCGGGTGGCGCAGGCGAGGGCGCGCCAGACGGCCCGGGGGGTGGACTGCAACGCCCACCTGGCCGGGGCCCGGCTCCGGGAGTGCTGCGCGCTGGACAGCGCCGGGGAGGGGCTGATGAAAACGGCCTACAACGCCATGAACCTCTCCGCCCGCAGCTATGACCGCATTCTCCGGGTGGCCCGCACCATCGCCGACCTGGACGCCAGCGAGCGCATCGAGCCCGCTCATCTGGCCGAAGCCATCCAGTACCGCACCACCGAGGTGCTGCGGAGGACGTGAGGGAGCCTTCAAGTCCCTCGCCTTACCCGGGAGGGCAAATTGGGGGTTGGCGATGAGCAGGAACTTCTGAAAGCCTTCCCCTTGAGGGGAAGGTGCCGAACGGAGTGAGGCGGATGAGGTGGCGGCGAGAGGAAAGCTGTCCTAATCCTGCCCCCTCATCAGTCGCCTACGGCGACAGCTTCCCCCCGAGGGGAAGCCTTTGGCAATCCCTACAAACCCCAATTTATCGACCCTGCTGAAACTACATCCCCCAATAAAAGCGCAATTACGGAGGTGGCGTCCATGCCCCGCGGGATTCATCAAAAGGAAAAACTGCTGGTTTTGCTGGAGGTGCTGAACCGGGAGAGCGACGAGGAGCATCCCGTGCCGCTCTCCGAGCTGCTGGCTGCGCTCAGCCGGGAGGAGATCTCCGCCGAACGCAAGAGCATCTATGACGATATGGAGATCCTGCGCCGCCGGGGCTGGGACGTGGAGCTGGAGCGCCGGAAGGGCTACTATCTGGCCTCCCGCCCCTTTGAGCTGGCAGAGCTGAAGCTGCTGGTGGACGCTGTCCAGTCCTCGCGCTTTATCTCCGAGGGCAAAAGCCGCTCCCTCATCAAAAAGCTGGAGCAACTGTGCTCCCGCTGGCAGGCGGCTGCCCTCCAGCGCCAGGTCTACGTCTCCGGCCGGGACAAGACCATGAACGAGGCAGTGCTCTACACCATTGACGCCATCCACACCGCCATCGGCGGTGGCCGGATGCTGTCCTTCCGCTATTTTGATTATGACGTGCAGAAGGCAAAGGTGTTCCGGAAGGAGGGCGCAGCCTATGAGGTCAGCCCGGTGGGCCTGCTGCGCAGTGACGAGCGCTATTACCTCGTGGCGCTTCAGAACGGCGAAAAACGCCATTACCGGGTGGATCGCATGGCGGACGCCCGGCCGCTGGAGCGAGAGCGGGATGCGGCCTGCGCCGGGGTGGATATGTCCGCCTATACCAGCCGCCATTTCGGCATGTTCTCCGGTCAGGAGCGGCAGGTGTGCCTGAAGTGCGAGAACCGGATGGCTCACGTCATGCTGGATCGCTTCGGCATGGATGTCATGCTGGTGCCCGACGGGGCGGAGCACTTCACCCTCACGGTTCCGGTGGCGGTGAGCCAGCAGTTTTACGGCTGGCTGTTCGGCCTTGGGGCGGATGTGGAGCTGCTGGGCCCGCCGGACGTGCGGGAGGAGTACCGCCGGCATCTTGCCGCCGCGCTGGAGAGACATACGGAGTAAAAAAGTCCGTTTGCGAAAGAGACAACCTGTAATTTGAAGAAAATCATTTGAAAATCCGATTTTCTTCTGCTATAATAAACATACAGCGTGTGGCGTTTCTGCGTAAATCCAGTTGCAGAGGAGCCACGCGCTTTTTTGTGAAATTGTGGGAGAAATGGCAGAATGGGCGAAAATTGCATAGGCAAATCGTGTGGCAGAAATGCGTAAGTCCGGATGTGTTGGGACTTGCGCATTTCTTGTTATTTTGAAAGAAAGGTGATTTTTTATGGAAAATGGGAATCAGTTTTTGGGAACGGAGCGTATCGGGAAGCTCATGCGTCAGTACGCCATCCCCTGCATCATCTCGCTGCTGGTGGGCGCGCTTTACAATATCGTTGACCAGATCTTTATCGCCAACGCCAGCTACCTCGGTTCTTACGGCAACGCGGCCAACACCGTTGTTTTCCCGCTGACCGTCGTGGCGCTGGCCATCGCCGTCATGGTGGGCGACGGCTGCTGTGCCTTTGTCAGTATGGCGCTGGGCAGAAATGAGATGGAGAAAGCAAAACGCAGCGTGGGCAATGCCGTCGTGCTGATCGTTGTCAGCAGTCTTGCTTTAACGGCGGTCTATCTCATTTTCGCGAACGGCATCATCGCCATGTTCGGCGGCACGGTGAATGAGGAGACCTTTCACCACTCACAGGAGTATTTCTTCTATATCACGCTGGGCATCCCGTTCTATATGTTCGGTCAGGCTATGAACCCCATCATTCGTGCGGACGGAAACCCCGGGTTTGCCATGATCTCTACGCTGGCGGGCGCCGTGATCAACATCATTCTTGACCCCATCTTCATTTTTATCTTCAAATGGGGCATGATGGGTGCGGCGGTTGCCACGGTCATCGGTCAGGTGGCAACGGCGTTCCTTGCTGCGTGGTATCTGCTGAATATGAAAATCATCAAGCCCGCGTCCGGCGATTATACATTGCGGGGAAGTATCTGCGGACGGATGCTGACGCTGGGTATCACCAGCTTTCTCTCGCAGATCAGTCTGGTGGCGGCCATGGCAGCCATCAACAATATGCTCCGCAAATACGGCGCAATGGATTCCGTGTTTGGACAGGAACAATACGCGCAGATCCCCATGGCCGTAGTGGGCATTGTGATGAAGTTCTTCCAGATCGTCATTTCCATCGTGGTCGGCATGGCGGCAGGCTGCATCCCCATCGTGGGCTATAACATGGGTGCGGAGAAGAAGCTGCGTGTCCGGGCGCTGTTCACCAGACTGCTGATTGCCGAAGCACTGGTGGGCGCGGCGGCGCTGATATTGGCGGAGGGCTTTCCCCGGCAGCTCATCGCCGTTTTCGGCGCGGCCAACGAGAGCAGCTACTACACCGATTTTGCCATCAAGGCCTTCCGCACCTATCTCTGCATGATGGTGCTGGCCTGCGTCAACAAGGCAAGCTTTATCTTCTTGCAGGCGGTCGGCAAGGCGCTCTCGTCCACACTGCTGTCCATGTTCCGCGAGGTGGTGTTCGGCGTGGGCTTTGCCCTGCTGCTGCCGGTGTTCTTCGGCCTGGACGGCGTGCTGTATTCCATGCCGGTGTCGGATATTCTGACCTTTATCATCTCGGCAGTCATTATTGTGAAAACCTATCGGGAATTGCACACGGAAGGCGTGCGGAACGCATGAAAAACAGAGTCATCACCATCAGCCGTGAATTTGGCAGCGGTGGGCGCACCATCGGCAAAAAGGCGGCGGAAAAGCTGGGCATTCCCTGCTATGACGCGGAGATCATTCAGAAGATGGCAGCAGAGACCGGCTTTGCACCGGCCTATGTGAAGGAGGCGGGAGAGTATGCCCCGGGCGGCTTCCTGGCCTCTGCCCTTTCCAATCGGATGCTAGGCCCCACCAACGAGGACATTCTGTGGGAGTGTTAGTACAAGGTCATTACAGACCTTGCCGCAAAGGCCCCTGTGTCATTGTGGGCCGCTGTGCGGACTACATTTTGCAGAACACGGCGGACTGCCTGAAGGTTTTTATCCATGCGGATCTGGCGTTGCGTGCCAAGCGCATCGTGGAGGTCTACGGCGAGCGGGAGCAGTCCCCGGAGGAGCGCCTGCGGGATAAGGACAAACGCCGCGCTGGAGCGGCATAAAGAGTAAAAAGGCCGCCGCAGGTTTGTGGAAAACCTGCGGCGGTTACTGCATTCCTCTTTCGGGCTCCCCCCTACACCCTCCGATTTCTCCCCCGGTTGCGCAATAGTTGGTGGCGCAACCGGGGGGGCATCTGCTATACTTGAGCCAGAAAGGAGGCGTGATCCATGGCTGTTTCAATGTTTGTCCTCATCATCAACCTGTTTCTTCTGGCGCTCGTACTGGCAGCGGCGGTCTATCTCTTTCTGCTCCTCGTCCGGGCGCTTCGGAAGTACATCGGCTCCAAGCCCGTCCGGGAGGAGAAAGCTCAGGCCACCCGCTCGCTGGGGGAGATGCTGAAGGAACGCCGGACGGCGGCGAAGATGACGCAGGAATTTGTGGCGGAGACCATCGGCGTCAGCCGTCAGGCTGTCTCCAAGTGGGAGAGCGGCCGCTCCGACCCCAGTACCACCAATCTGATCGCGCTGGCCAAGCTTTTCGGCATTGAGCCGGAGGAACTGCTCCGGGCGGCGGAAGTGAAAGACGAAAGCGAAACCGAGGGCTGAACCGTTTGGTTTAGCCCTCGGACTTTTTGAAGCATTAAATTGACCGGAACCCCTTGCCGATGATCTCGCTGCTGTTGACGATGGTGAGGAAGGCCTTGGGGTCCAGCTTGCGCAGGAAGATGCGCAGGCGGGTGGCCTCGGCCCGGGTGAGCACGGTCATGAGCACCCGCTCCTTCTCCCGGGTGTAGGCGCCCAGCGCGGGCTGCTCGGTGGCGGAGCGGTGGAGCTCCTCGATGATATACTTCTCCACCTCGTCCGGGTATTTCGTGATGATGGTGCACACCTTGCGCAGGTTCAGGTTTTCAATGGCCCCGTCCACCACGGTGCACTTGAGCACCATGCCCAGAATGCAGTACATTCCGGTGCGGGGGCCGTAGAGCAGGGCGGCCACGGCCACGATGCCCAGGTCGCTGACCATCAGCGCCCGGCCGATCTCCATGCTGGTGTACTTCTGGAGGATCATGGCCAGAATGTCGGTGCCGCCGGTGGACGCGCCCACATTAAAGACGATGGCCCCGCCCAGCGCGGGCAGGAGCACCGCGAAGCAGAACTCCAGAAACGTGTCGTCGGTCAGCGGGGCACTCAGCGGCCAGATCCATTCGCACAGGCTGACGTAAAAGGACAGGGCGAAGGAGGAGTACACCGTCCAGCCCATGCTTTTGCGACCCAGCAGGCAGAAGCCCAGCACCACCAGCGCGATGTTGATGACCCACATGAACGCGCCCACATTCCACCGGGGAAACAGGGTGGCGAGAATGACCGACAGGCCGGAGGTGCCGCCGAAGGCGAACTGGTTCGGGCTCTTGAACAGCACGATGCCCAGTGCCGTCAGAATGAGCCCCAGATTCAGAAGGCCGAAGAAGCGGGCGTCCTCCAGCAGTGTTTGGCGGTTGAGCTTTGGTTTTTTGTGTTCCACGGTGCGTCTCCTCTTCCTTTGTGCCTGGAAAGCGGTTTTATATCAGACGCTATCATATACGGCCAGGAGCCGTTCGTCAATCCCATTTTATACAAAATTACGCGCCGGGATAACAGAAATGGAAGCGCTCCATCCATGCGTTGAGCTGGATGAGCCAGGCGATCATCTGCGGCCCGGCCATGAGCTGACCAAACCAGGGGCGGCCATAGTCCCCGGCCTGCACCAGCAGCCCATCCCGAAGCGCCCTCTCGTCCACCAGCGCGTGGATGGGGGCGCTTTTGTCGTTCAGAATACGCCTTAGCTCCGCCCGGGCCAGCTGCTCGTAGAGGGGGTTGTGGGTCTTGGGATAGGGGGACTTGGGGCGGTTGCGCACATCCTCCGGCAGCAGTCCCGCCGCCGCATCCCGGAGCACCTGCTTGCGCGCCCCGCCCCGGTTCTTCATGCTCCACGGGATGTTCCAGACATACTCCAGCAGCCGGTGATCCGCAAAGGGCACCCGCACCTCCAGCCCGGACCACATACTCATACGGTCTTTGCGCTCAGAAAAGTTTTCTCAACAATGAAAATTTCAGATAAAAAATCAGACTTAAAATACGATCTCGGGGTGTCGATCCGGATGGATGACCACCCGCTGGACGGTGCGCAGCCAGAAGGCCCGCCGTCCCTCTCTGGACAAGCCTGTGTATACGTCCTTCCAGCCCTCGGGAAGCAGTCCGTCCAGCCGTTCCGCGCGTGTGCGGGGGCGGGGGCGGAGGGCTTGGAGCTGCTGCTCCACCTCTTCCTTGCGGGTCTGGTACTCCGGCAGATCAATGTCTCCGTTGATAAACAAAAGTTTAATGCGCTCCAACCGCTGTGTCAAGGCATTCTGTCGGGAAATGTCGTTTTTTTCGTCCGCCTTGCCCTCCACCTTGGCTACCTGTATCTCCTGCGCCAGCAGGTATTCGAGATGGTCCAGCAGCCACTGCTCCAGTTTGCGCTCGTTGGCGTAGGCCCGGGCCTCTTTGGAGCAACCGTTCCGGTTCAGGTAGCGGCCGCACACATAGTAGACGGTGGATCTGTTGGACTGGGCGTGCAGGATCGCCCCGCAGTTCCCGCAGACCAGAAGCCCGCTGAACAGATAGGTCTTGTTGTGCTTTGCGGTGCGGACGAAGGTGGCCTTCCGGCGCTGGATCTGCTCGAACTCCTCCTCGGTCAGATAGGCCGGGACGGAGATGCCCCGGACGGTGCCGGTGAAGAAGGGATTGCGCAGCATTTTGGAGGCGCCCACCCGGGTCATGTGGAGCCCCAGCAGATTGGCGGCGTCCATGGCGGCGGCAACGCTGCCGGTGTTCAGATAGGTGTGGAAGAAGGCAGCTACGGCAGGCTGCATTTTTTCGTCCACGACGACGGTCTTGCCCTCCCGGCGATAGCCCGCGGGGAGTTTCTGTACCACCTCACCGGCGGCCCAGCGGTAGGCGTTGGTCTGCTTCAGGCGCTCGGAGGTGCGGTCGGCCTCGTCCTGAGCCACGGACAGCATGATGTTGACCTTCAGGCGGCCGGAGGCGGTCTCCGTCTCATAGTCCTCCCAGATGGCCTTCCAGGCCACGCCGCAGTCGTCCAGCACCCGCTGGATCTCATAGTAGTCCCCCACGTTGCGGAACCAGCGATCCAGCTTGGTGAAGATGATGAGCTCCACCCGGTGCGCCTGCACGTCCTGTAAAAGGCGCAGCAGCTCCGGGCGCTTGGTATAGCGGGAGCGGGCGGAGATGCCGGCATCGTTGTAGCAGCCCACATATTCATGCCCGTGCTCTGCGGCCCAGTCGGCCAGCGCCTGCTCCTGCGCCGCGACGGAGACGCCGTGGAGCTTCTGCTCCTGCGTGCTCACCCGTGCATATCCGGCCACGCGCATGGGATCACGTCCTTTCAGTGTTGAGTTTGGTTCAGTTGCCGAGGTTTTCTCAGTAACTGTGATTATCTAAAAGCAGTTAGGGTAATTGTTGCTAGTTATCTCCGGGCAAAAAAATGTCCCCCCTGGGTCACATCACGCTGTTGCCAGCGGAGAGGTGCGGGAGGCCCTGTTAACATCATTATATGCGGTCTCCCTAAAAAAATCAACAGATGACTAAACAAATTTTAGTTGTAGAAATGCAAAGAGCACGGAACGAAAGAGACTTTGTGCACTACCATCCAAAAATCACGAGACAGTTGTCCTAAACGCGTCGATTTTGACACGGTTTGCTTGGCTGATCCGCGCTCCCGCAGGGGAGCGGCAAATAGAAAGAAGGTTTTAGCTATGATTTATTCTGTTCACTCCGCGCCCACTGTTCCGGGTGTGGAAAAGATGGAGCGGTACATCGCCGCACGGAAGCTCCGCAGGCAGAGCCGCTACCAGCTGACGCTGGAGGAGCTGCGCGTGCTGAAGGAGCTGAGCAGGGAGTCCGCCGTGGCGGCGCTGTGCTTGGCCTTCGATTATGGCCGTGCCAAGGGCTGGCAGGCCGCCAGGGCGGAGGAAGCATCTGTGGATAAAGGAAAAAGCTCCTCACAGATGTGAGGAGCTTTCCCAGATGATTTTCAGAATGCCGGCAAGCGGCGAAGTCTTTTCCAGTGCTGGCAAGCAGCTCTGTTTCACAATCATCATAGCATAGGGTATGCGGGAAGTCAATGAAAGTTGTATGTCCTCACAAAATTATTTACTCTTTTTTGTATAGAGTTCCTGTAGTTTTGCATCTAACTTATCCATGCTTTCGCTGGAGAGCCGTATGCCAGACAGAGTATCGAGTGGGTACATAGGATCATAGATCCGAATTTTACTGATCGTTGTGATCTGCCCGACCAATGCGACGCTACCTTCTTTCATTTTGTAAATATCCCGCAGCATCTTATTGGCCAGATCGAGTTTCTTATTCAGTTTCTCAACTTCAGCAGTGAGAAGCCTTTGCTCGACTTCAAGGACGGACGGATCAATGTCCGTTGAATCCCGCATGGCGCGGATATGGCTTTGAATGCCGGATTGAAGCTGTGTCACCTCAGAGACTGTCTTTTTTATTTTGTTTTGTACTAACTGGTAGATCTCATCGCCCAGAGAAACCTTCGATGGATGAGGTTTGGAAGTGGGTTTCTGAGAGGTCAAGGGGATCACTGTGACCGTTTGGCTGGAGAGCGCATTAGCAGAATCAAGTACGACAGCATAATGGAGTCCGCCTTCTTCACTGCCAATGCGAAAACCCAGATGTGCTTTTACGATAGAACCCCGCTTATATCGAATCAGCTTTTTGGGGTCAAATTCAGCTTCTTTTCGCAGGAAGCGAACATAGTCTCGAACCCAGTAGGCGAGAACACATCCCTTTTTCTTATCCAGGGAATCCATATATGCACGCAGTTGATATAAAGCATCCTCTCTTAATTCGTCGTAATTATTTGCCATATAAACCCTTCTTTCTCTTTAGGTGAGTTTGCAGGATATTCTTTGTTCATTAGGCAGCCTAGAAGGTAGGCTCAGATGCTGTCGCACCAAATGATACACAAGAAATACACAAAAATATCTTGACAAGTACACATCAGATGTGTATAATTATAGTCGTAAGGAGGACAGCATATGAAAAGACGAGACCTCATCAAGCTGTTGGAGCGAAACGGTTGGTGGTTCAAGCGGGACGGTGGAAATCATGACATTTATACCAACGGCAAGGACAACGAACCGATCTCCAGACAGAAAGAGATCAAAGAAGCAGTAGCAAAAGCAATCATCAAGCGGCGGGGGCTGAAATAATCCCCCGCCCCCGCAAGGGGAAAGCTGTGTTTATAAATTGGTAAATTGGAGGGATTTTTATGGTAGCAATCTATCCGGCAGTTTTTACGAAATTGGACGATGGGTATATGGTTTATATTCCTGATCTGGAATGTAATACCCAGGGAGATGATCTGGCGGAAGCCTTTGCCATGGGGCGGGACGTGATCGGTATGATGTGCATGGATATGGAGGATGAAGGCAAGACCTTGCCGACACCGACTGACCCCGCCGCGATCAAGGCCGGAGCGGGAGAGTTCATTTCCATGCTCGACGTGGACGTGGATGCATACCGCCGCGCCCACAACCAGCGCTCTGTGCGCCGCAATGTCAGCCTGCCCTGCTGGTTGAATGAACGTGCCGATCAGGCGGGGCTGAATGTTTCCGCCATTCTCCAGACTGCCTTGAAACAGGCGCTGGGCCTGTAACTTAATATGCTGTCCGATGCCGCCCCGAAAGGGGCGGCTTTTTTATTATTTGACCGGCGACGTAAATGCCACGGCCAGACCCAGGATCCTGATACGGTCCAGCTCGGAGCCGGTGTAGGTCATGACGGGATAGACCGGGTTCTCCGGGCGCAGCTCGATGCGGTTATGGCCGATTTTATAGATCCGCTTCAGCGTGGCCTCGTCCTCAATCAGCACAGCGGCGATCTGGCCGTCGTCCACATCGTCCTGCTGGCGGATATATACAATGTCGCCATCCATGATGCGGCACCCGATCATGCTGTCGCCCTTGCACCGCAGACAAAAATCCGCGTGGATGTCCTCCGGGCAGGCCACCAGCTCCTCTACGTTCTCCTCCGCCAGCACCGGCCGTCCGCAGGCAATGCTGCCGATCAGCGGCAGGGGCTTGCCCATGCGAATGGGGATCAGGTTGTCGGGGAGCGGGGCCGGCTCAGGCCGCCGCTGTTCGATTTTATCGCTCCATCCCATCAGCCATTCCGGTGTAGTGTGCAGGGCATCGGCGATCGGCTTCAGCCGTTCGGCGGGCATATTTTTTATGTCGCTCGATTCATAGCGATAGACGGTCGCTGGGGATACACCGATCATATCGGCAACCTGTTCGGCACTCAGACCAAGCTCTTTTCGCCGTTGTTTAATGCGTTCGTTGATCTCCGTGCGGCTCTCCTCCCACCCCATAAGATAGGAGGGAGTGACGTGAAGAACTGCCGCTATTTGTTCAATTTTATCTGAGGGAATGTTGGTTATGGCACCGGTTTCATATTTGTAGATGTTTTGCTTTGTTGAGTTTACAGCATCGGCCAAGGCGGTTTGAGAAATACCGAGTTCTTCTCTGCGCTGCCGGATTCGCTCGCCAATGGTCATAACGCTCACCTCCTGAAAGTAACTTAATTGTAACACAAAAATGTGTGCAGTCAAGAAAAAAATAACTTGACAAGCTACTGGCGCAGTGCTATATTGTGGGTAACTTAAAAAGATACGGAGGTGATGAGATGATTCGCACAGACAAGCTGCTTGGCTTGTTTGCTGAGCATGGTTATTCGCAGGCTAAAATGGCAGAAGCTATTGGAATTACGCCTAAAACCTTCTATTTGAAAATGGCAAAAGGAGTATTCGGTTCGGACGAGATTGAAGTGATGATTCGTCTCTTGGATATCGCAGATCCGTGCGATATTTTTTTCGCAAATGAGTAACTTTATGCGCTACTTACGAAGTGAGCTTTGCGGAAATGAGAAGGGGAGGTGAGAGAATGACCGAACAGGTGCAAGAAGCGCTCGAAAAACAGTTGCAGCTGCTTTCCGAGCGTTCACAGGGCGATGAGATCATGCCTGATGAGCTGTACCAGCTTTCACAGGCGATGGTGCTTATCGCAGGGCATCTTGCTGGGCTTTGAACCAGCCGGATTTGGTCTTTTCGGTGTGATCGTGACGAATCTGATACAGTGCTTCATAGTACATCGTTTGGAGATCGGCAGGGGTCTTGCCCGTCAGATCTTGGCTTTGAACATAGAGCATGGCAAGTGCCTGCTGCGCAGTTTCAGGAAATGCACGCAGTTGATCGGCCATAGCATTCGCCTCCCTTCTGTGTCTATCGTAGCACAGGAGGGAGAAAAAGGAAAGATGGAGACGGGAGGTGAGAAACTTGGACGAGAAAACGGACGAGAAAAAAGCAGCCCCCGCTGAGTCAGAGCGGGAGCAGCCTATGGAAGAACGGTTAAAGGAAGTGGAGAAGCGACTGTCATGGACTAGTTGGGCAATCGTTATTCTCGGTGCTCTGAATACCATCAATTGCCTCTATCTGGGGCACAGGATAAGTCAGATCGTGACGAGCATCTGGGGCGACGCTGGACTCATGGAAAAAGTCATCACTGCACTCAAGATGCTCATCGGCAAACCGGTCTGATTTCAAAGGAAAGACAGAGGGGGTAAGAAGATGAACCGATTGAAGTGGGCGCTGGATGTCAAGTGCATCCGGCAAAAGACCTGCGCAGCTTTTTTGGGTGTATCCGAAAAAACACTGTACAACAAGATGACCGGCACCAACGAGTTCACTTATTCCGAGGTGAAGCGCCTGAAGGAGCTTCTGCCGGAGTTCGACATCGGCTATCTGCTGGATAACTAACAAAAGACCGGTGGAAGTGCTATTTCCACCAGTCTCTGTCCAAATTTGTTTACCCTATACATCTGGCAGGCTTTCGCCGTTTGCGATAGCACCGAAACTTCTTGGGATGCCGCATCACTTTTGCGGTTTTGGTTCCGCAAATGCCTGAGCGCTGATGCGCTGCGGGGAGTACTTGACCCGGTGGGACACGTTTCTGGCGTGCCACCATGTGTTTGACCTCTTCTCTGAGTGCTCCGCCGGATCAGTTGCTGCATTTAAACGCCAGTTTTACACGCTTTGGCAACCGCTGTTGCGGCCTCGCAGTAAGGGAGCAGGCAAAGTCAAAAGTTCGGTCACGGAGACCAACTCCTTTCCATGCCCATCGGCATAGAAAAATTATACTGCGAACGGTAACAAAGTGCAACGGACAAGAATGTTAAGAAAAACAGGACAAGCAAGAAATCGACAGCGATTCATACCATTTAGTGGAGGTGTTTTACTTATGCCGAGACGAGGTTATACGGTTCCCCCTGTGAGCGGGAGCTCTGTGCCGGACTTCTGTAAGGTGTTTGGTACGCTCTATTCCATCTGGGCCCAGGAGCACGGGTTCGGGGAGGATGTGAAGGTCATCTTTGAGCCGGTGCCGCCCGGAGAAAAGCCCCGGGAGGGCGCATATGTCATCCGCCCTACCCACGGTGTGCGCAGCGAGGATCACGGGATGCCGTGATAAGGAAAAAACAACGGCCCGTCAAAGGCGGGCCGCCGGAGCGGGACAAGCAGTCCCGCCAGGAAGGAGTTATCACAATGAGACTGACTGATTTATTAGAGCTGCTGGAGCCGGGCACCCGGGTCTGGATCGCCACGGGGATCGATCTGGAGCACGATCCGGAGGCGGAGCTGGTGGCCGAGGACGAGGTGGACAGGCTGCGGCTGTTTGCTGTGACTGGCTACTGGGTGGATTGGATGCGCCCGGTGGGCGACGAATTGAAGATCCTCGTCCGGGAGGGCCTGTGATGGGAAAAAGAGCGCGCCCGCCTCTGCTGGCACAGAGACGAGCGCAAGTCCAATAAGACATCCCTATTATAGCGGGGAAGAAAGGAAACGTCAATGAAAGATATCACGATCGAACGGGTGCGGGAGCACTATGTCATCCGCGTGGGCGGCGCCTTCTGGGCCACGGCGGAGTCCTACGCCGAAGCGCTGGAGGAAGTGGCGGAGCTGGAGGTGCGGGTATGACCACCAAACGGAGAAATAATCTGCTGCTGACCATCGTGGCCTGCTGTGCGCTGCTGATCCTGCCGCTGATCGGCGTGGCCATCGGCTTCGGCGTGTGCGGCAATGCCGGGGCCATGGGCTGCATGACCTGGATCATCGTCATGCTGGTGGCCGCCGGGACGCTGTACGCCATCAACGTGCGCCGGGAGGGCAGGGTATGAAGTGCGCAGACAAGCGAAGATAAAGAAAAGGCCGTATCTGCCCGCCAGCAGATACGGCCAAGGCGCTTTGAAAAAGCGTCCATAAACTACAAGGAGATTATAGCACATGGCAGAGAGAAAAGCAACGGAAGAAACGAACACCCCCGGCTATTATGCGGTCATTCCGGCCAGTGTGCGCTATGATGACCGGCTTCCGGGCAAGGCGGCGCTGCTGTATGGCGAGATCACCGCGCTGTGCGGCGCGGAGGGCTACTGCTGGGCCAGCAACGCCTATTTTGCGAAGCTCTACCACGTCCAGCCGCCCACGATCCGGGCATGGCTCAAGGCGTTGGAGGAGGCGGGGCATATTCTCCGGGAGGAGGTGCGGGATGAGCAGACCAACGAGATCGTGGAGCGTCGCCTGTGGCTCGTTACCCCTCCGTCGGAAAATCATACCCCCTCCGTCGAAAAAACGACGGACCCTCCGTCGAAAATCCAGCGGGAGAATAATATAAATAATAATATTACCCCCTATAGTCCCCCAGAGGGGGACGGAGGCGAGGGCACAGAGAAGGAAAAGAAACCTACCCTCGCAGAACAGCGGGAGGTGTGGTTCGAGTTCCTGTGGCAGCTCTATCCAAACCACAACGCCAAGGCCCCGGCGCTGAAGCGCTGGCTGCGCCTGAAGCCGGATCTGGACTTTGCCCGGAAGCTCTACCGGACCTTACAGGCTCAGATCGCCGCCCGGAAGTGGTCGGAGGGCTACTGGCCGGAGTTTCGCAAGTGGCTGCTGGATGAACGCTGGAACGACGAGCCGCCCGCCCCGGCGGACAGTGACGGCGGCGGACAGGTGGTAGAGGACGAGGGGGTGACCTACTGGTGAGCATACCGCAGAACGACTGGCTGGATGCCCAGGTGGCCGTGCTGGGCTCCGTCCTGCTGGACGAGCAGTGGGCGGGGCTGGTGGTCAGCCGCACCGCACCGGAGAACTGGTGCGACACTTACCGCCCGGTTTTTGAGGTCATCCGCGCCAAGTACACGGCCGGGGAGACCATCGACCCGGTGACCGTCCGGGCGGCGCTGGGTCCGGAGGCGGGCGGACTGCTGATGCAGATCATGCAGGTGACGCCCACCGCCGCCAACTGCGCGGAATATCTGGATCTGATGCTGGAGCAGCACCGTCTGCTCCGCCTGCGGGAGGTGGGCGAGCAGCTGGCCACCGCCACAACGCCAGAGGCCGCCCTGACGCTGCTGGAACAGGCCAACGCCCTGACCGTCAAGCGGGAAAAGGTGCGCGTGGTCAGCATGGATGAGGCCCTCCGGGGCTTCTTTGAGCGCCAGCAGAGCAAGGCGGTGGATTACCTCAAGTGGGGCATCGACGCGCTGGATGAGCGGCTCTACTGCGAGGGCGGCGACTTCGTGATTCTGGGCGGCTATCCCTCAGACGGCAAAACGGCGCTGGCGCTCAGCATGGCCTACCAGCAGGGCAAAACCCACCGGGTCGGCTTTTTCAGCTACGAGACCAAGGATGCCAAGCTCTTTGACCGGCTCATCCCCACGCTGACGCGCATCGACTTTGGCCGGGTGAAAAAGCACACCCTCACCGACGGGGATTGGGACACCGTCGCCCGGCGTCAGCGGGAGATCAGCGCCAACCATCTGGAGCTGATCCCGGCTAACGGCATGACCGTGGCCGATCTGCGCTCGCTGGTGCAGTCCCGGCGCTATGAGATCTTGTACATCGACTATCTTCAGCTCGTCCGTCCCAGCGACCCGCGCCGGAGCAGCTTTGAGCAGGTGACCCAGATCTCCATGGATCTGCACACGCTGGCCCAGGGCACCGGCACCACGGTGGTGGCGCTGAGCCAGCTCTCCCGCCCGGAGAAGCAGGGGAAGGAAGCCCGGACAAAGGCGCCGGGGATGCACTCCCTGCGGCAATCCGGTCAGATCGAGCAGGACGCAGACATCATCATGTTCATCTACCGGGAAGAACCCAATCTGCCCCGTTCCCGCCGGTGCCTGAAGGTGGCCAAGAACAAGGAGGGCGAGGCCGGGGGCGTCATTATGCTGGCCTTTGACGGCGGCACCCAGACCTTCCGGGTGGACCGCAACGACCCCAGCCTCTGGCGGGCGGCACCGGCAAAGAAGCCGGAACCCCAGATGACCTTGCAGGAATTGAGCCCGGCGGAGCCGGTGCCCTTTGAGAAAGGAGCAGGTGCATGACAAAGAAAGAATTACTGGAGGATGTCCAGCTGTTGGAAGCGGCCCGGAAGAAGGCCAGCCGCAAGGCCATGCTGGCCGAGTCGGAGCTGATCCGCCGGGCGTGGGAGCGGCAGGCGCTGGCCCTGCTCCACGGAGCCGAGGCCCTGCGCCGGGAGGCGGGGGCATGATCCGGCTGGGGGACAAGCTTACCGGCATCTATCCCTCCACCTTCACCAAGGAGGATCGGGCGGACGTTCCGGTAACCGCCCGGGTGGTCTGGCTCCACCCGCTGGCACGGTTTGTGGTGATCGAGTTCACCTTTCCCGGCGGAGGCTCCTTCTGCGAGTGCCGGGGCGTGAAGAAGAGAGGGCGCTGAACCATGGCAAAGAGAGAGCGGATCGTCACCGCCGGGCGGATGGTGTACTGCGTCAGCTACACCATTCCGAAGTATCGGAAGGAGGACACGCCCCGCCAGCGGGGGCAGAAGCGCCGGGAGAGCGGCGCGTGGAAGGCCAAGCTCAACCGACTTCGCTCCTGCGAGAAGCTGGAGCAGCTCATCTACTGCAATTTCGGCTCCGGTGACCGCTACGTCACCCTGACCTACCTGGATGAATGCCTGCCCGGCACCCGGCAGGAGGTGATGAAGGACTTCAAATACTTCCGCCGCAAGCTGGCCCTGCGGCGGAAGGCCCGGGGCCAGCCGTGCCCCTACGTCTATGTGATCGAGCACAAGACGAGCAAGGGCCGATGGCATATCCACGCGATCCTGTCCGGCACCGGGGCGGAGGATGAGCGGGACATACGGGAGTGCTGGTCCAAGGGACTGGCAAATGTGAAGTGGTTCGACCTGAAGCAGGGGGAGCAGCTGGCCGCCTATCTGGCCAAGGAGAAGCCCGACTATGTGGGGGAGCACCCGTGGATGTCCTCCCGGGGCCTGAAGCGGCCAGTGGTCACCAGCAGCGTGGTGCCAGATGCATCCAAACTCGCCGTTCCGCCCGGCGCAGTCATCCGCGCCCGGGACACCCGCCAGAACCAGTACGGCGAGTTTGAATACATCAAATATTTCCGCACATGAAAACTGCATACTTCGCGCGCACGCGCGTCTTTTATGAGCTTGAAACAGTGCCTATTTTAAGAGAGGGGGAGACAAAACGGTGAAAAATCGGTTGACAGACCTGAAAAAATGTGATCGGAGGGGTGAACGTGAGTAAACCGAGATACGGCTGGTGGAGCTACGTCAAGGACATGATCTGCCGTTACCCTGCTCTGTGCGAGAGCCACAGCCTGTCGCTGGCGCAGAAGGTCACACCGACCTACTCCGCTCAGCCCGGCGGCGGAGGGAGCGGTCGGACGACGGAGCAGACCACGGTGCGGGCCATGACCCGGAATGCGGCCCGGGAATACGAGGCGGTGCATCTGGCCATTCAGGAGACCCGTCAGCTTCCCGGCGGAGCGGAACGGCTGCGGCTTATCCGGCTGGTGTACTGGAAGCGCTCCCACACCCTGACCGGCGCGGCGCTGGCCGTCCATGTGTCGTTTCCGACGGCCAAGCGATGGCACGGGGAGTTTATCCGGCGGGTCGCCCGCAATTACGGGCTGCTGGACTGAAAGATGATACCCCAGAGCCAAAACGGCGCGGTATGATAATAGCATCCAGATATGGGAGCCGCCCGGCAGAGGTGGCTCCCTTTGTGTTGCCCCGGGAAGTTGTACGGGGCGGGTTGTCCATTGCGATGCAGGCAGGGGCGGGGCCGAGTGATGGAACAAACGAGAAAGGCGGCGGTGGGCGTGACCAATCCAAGATATGCCAACGGCACACTGCGGCGCAGAAACCGGGCGCGGCTCCGGGCGATGGGCGGTCCCTGCGGCATCTGCGGCGGACGGCTCGGGCCGATCCACTACGACGAGCCGTCGGACGCGGCGCATCCGCTGTCCTTCGTGGTCGATGAGATCCGGCCGGTGGCCCGGTGGCGGCAGTTCGGCTATGACTCGCCCCGAGCCGCCGCAGAGGACTTCAACAATTTGCAGGCGGCGCATTACTTCTGCAACCAGCGCAAGGGCGCCAAAACGCAGATGCAGCCGGAACAGGGAAAGCAGATCTGTCCGGCGCCGCGTGTGCGGGACGGGAACTGGTAAGCGGCAGCCCCCTGGGGGAGGCTCCCCCCGGTGCCCCCGCCAGCGCCCCTGCGCCGTCCAGCGCCGATTTACCCCCGAAGGCCAAAAGAGCGGAGGGGGTGGTATCCAGAGCGGAAGGAGGAACCGGACATGGAGAAAAATTCATCTACCCGCGCGCGCACGGAGATCGAGAAAAGATGCGCCGCAGAGCGCCGGAAACTGGCCAGATTTTTGAGCAAAAACGGCCTGAATGAAGAAAAAATCAAGTCGCTTGACCCGGTGATCCTCAATGTTTCCTGGATGAAATCCAAGCTGGATGACGCCCGGACGGCCATCGGCGAGGACGGCATCACCGTGGAGTATGACAACGGCGGCGGTCAGACCGGCGTGCGGGAAAATCCGGCCTTCCGGGCCTATGAGGCGCTGTGGAAAACCTACCTCTCCGGGTTGGATGCGCTTTTGAAACTCCTGCCCGAGGGGGCGGCGGAAGATCCGGCGCTGTCTGAGGTCAAGCCCGCCAGCGCCCTCGCGCTGGTGCAGGGCCGCCGGAAGCGGGACGCATGACCGGCGCACAGATCCCGCGCTATTGCATTGAGCCGGAGCGCCTCTCGACCGACGGTGCGGACGCCGCGGCGCTGATGGCTGCCTACGGCAATGCGCTGGACGAATGGCAGCGGCTGGTGCTGGACTGCTGGCTGGGCCGGGATACATCCGGGCGGTATACCGTGACCTCCGCCGGGCTGGCCGTGCCCCGGCAGAACGGCAAGAACGTGTGTCTGGAGGGGCGGGAGTTCTTCGGTATGGTCATCAACGGCGAGAAGATCCTGCACACCGCCCATCAGGTGCGCACGGCGAAAAAGAGCTTCAACCGACTGGCCCGGATGTTCACGGACAAGCGGCACCCGGAGGTGCTGGAGCTGGTGAAAAACATCCGCTACACCAACGGCGAGGAGTGCATCGAGCTGCTGAACGGCGGGAGCATTGAGTTCTCCGCCCGTTCCCGACAGGCGGCCCGCGGCTTTGACGGCATCTCGCTGGTGGTCTATGACGAGGCGCAGGAGCTGACGGACGATCAGGTGGAGGCCATCAGCGACATGCGCGCTCTATTGCAAAAACGCTGTGCAGAAAAATACGGTGTGATTGCCGAAGACGGAGG
>OGCO01001393.1_pt1 | contig 36605 bp, 29 predicted proteins | sample 1570171 | NCBI WGS metagenome assembly OGCO01 (sample SAMEA4370583, study PRJEB24528) | human gut metagenome
TGTGGCCTCGGAGCAAGGTTTAGATGCGAGCGCATAAAGCGAGCATTTAAACCGCTGCGACTAAAGTCACAAATATAGGATATCTCTTCCCGGGCGTCTGTCTCTTAATGAATTAAATAGTAACTGTTCACAATGATTTCAGAGCAAGCAGAGAACTTCTGCTCTTTTTGGGAGCGTCTTATCTTGCCTGCGGCAAACGCCTATTTAATCAAATCTTCGAATGAGACATTGAAAAGATCACATAGAGCTTTGATTTCTATATCCGTTACATACCGTTGTTGCGTTTCAATTCTAGTAATTACATTTTTATCCATATCATAACCAGCAAGCTGTAATTCATGAGCAAGTCCACGCTGGGATAAATGATATTTTTTCCTTAAAGCAATTAAATTAGCACCGATTAGATTCTTTTTACCGGTAGCCGTGAATGGTTTTGGCATAATATCTCACCTTCCGATCAAATTTTGTAATGCGTAATAGCATATTCATATGGTTTTATTTTACAAAATTTGATAATAATACACGGTCGTAAAAGTGAGACAAAGCGGAAAAAATGAGACAAATTTTATTTAAATTTAAATGTCTCTGCTATTCCAAGCCATTTCTGATCTTTTTCACTTAAGGTAAGAGATGTCCCGTCTTTTAAATGATATCCTTTTGCAGTAGCGCAGCCAGAATATTCTCCGACGAGTTCTGGCCATTCAATACCGATTTCTGGGTCGTTCCAGGCAAGTCCGCCTTCGTCTCCCGGATGATAGAAGTCTGTACATTTATAACAGAATTCTGCTGTATCAGACAGAACAAGAAATCCGTGGGCAAATCCCTCTGGAATATAGAATTGTTTATTATTTTCTGCAGAAAGAATTTCACCAAACCATTTTCCATATGTTCCGGAGTGGCTTCGTAAATCAACAACAACATCAAAAACAGTACCGTTGATTACACGGACAAGTTTCCCTTGTGGGTGCTGTTTCTGAAAATGCAGGCCACGAAGGACTCCTTTTGTGGAGGCAGACTGATTGTCCTGAACAAATTCCATTGTAAGTCCGGCTTCTGCCATATCATTTTTATTATAGGTTTCCATAAAATAACCGCGGGAATCACCGTGAAGGGTAGGTTCGATAATACATAATCCTTCGATTCCTCCCACGTTCTTTTTTACTTTAATCTGTCCCAAGAGAGAGACCTCCTTTAATTGAAAATTCTTTTCTATTGTAATACTTCTTTTAAATATCTTTGTAATGCATCTTTCCAATCTGGTAAAGGTGTAAATCCAGCCTCGACCAGTTTACTTTTATCCAGTCTGCTGTTAAATGGGCGGGCTGCTTTGGACATGCCGTACTCAGCGGTTGTGACAGGAAAGACAGTAACATGATTTTCATCGTATTCTGTATGTCCAAGTGCAACTGCCTGACGGAAGATTTCTTTGGTGAAATCGTACCAGCTGATATAACCGCCTTCGTTTGTGGCGTGGTAGTAGCCGTATTTTTCGCTTTCTGCCATATCGACAAGGAGTCTTGCCAGGTCAAAGGTATAAGTTGGAGTTCCAATCTGATCATTAACTACGGTAAGTTTATCGTGATCTTTGCCGACAGTAAGCATTGTCTTGATAAAATTTTTGCCGTTTTGCCCGAATACCCAGGCAATACGGACGATAAAGTATTTTTCTAAAGTATTTGCAACTGCCTGCTCGCCAAGAAGCTTGGTTTGACCATATACATTTAGCGGTTTATAGTCTTTGCAGTCCGGTTTCCACGGTGTAGTTCCCTGACCATCAAAAACATAATCCGTACTTAAATAAATCATTTTGCAATCAAGTTCTTTACAGGCAGAAGCGATATACTGTGTGCCATCGGCATTGATTTTTTGTACTGTTTCCTGCTTGTCTGCGTCTTCGGCAAGGTCAACAGCAGTCCAGGCAGCACAGTGAACGACAATGTCTGGTGCTGTCTCTTTTAAAATACGGGTTACAGCTTCCTTATCTGTAATATCTAATGAAATATAAGGCATTTTTGTTACAGGAGAATCATCCTGAATCCCGGAATATTTTGGAGCAATGTCAGATCCGATTCCCTCGTAACTGCGTGAGGAAAGCTCATTCATTACGTCATGACCGAGCTGACCGTTAACGCCTGTTACAAAAAATTTCATGGTATAATTCCTCTTTTCATATATTTACAAATTTAAATATGAAGTCAACAAGAGGATAGATATCTGTTGTTGACTTCACAAATAAAGACTTTCGTTTGTCATGGGCGAAAATTTACTACCCTTAGGTGATAGTAGTTGACATGAAATAGGTGTTCAAAATAAATAATATTTTTTATGCAAGAGTGAGAAAATCAACTAGCGGTTTTTATACATTTTCTCATAGTAATCCTGATATTCGCCGGAAATGATTGTTTCCCACCATTCCTTATTATCAAGATACCACTGAATTGTCTTTTTAATACCGTCTGCAAATTTTGTTTCAGGAAGCCAGCCAAGTTCATTGTGAATTTTAGTAGGGTCGATAGCGTAACGCATATCATGTCCTTTTCTGTCAGCAACATAAGTGATAAGACTTTCTGGTTTGCCGAGTTCTTTACAGATAATTTTTACAATATCGATATTTTTCATTTCGTTATGTCCGCCGACATTATAGACTTCACCAACACGTCCATTATGGATGATTAAATCAATCGCGCGGCAGTGATCTTCAACATAAAGCCAGTCACGGACATTTTCCCCTTTGCCGTAAACTGGGAGTGGTTTGTCATTTAATGCATTTGCGATCATAAGCGGAATTAATTTCTCTGGGAAATGATATGGGCCGTAGTTGTTGGAGCAACGGCTGATTGTTACAGGCAGCCCGTAAGTTCTGTGGTAGGCGAGAACTAATAAATCAGCGCCAGCTTTAGAACTACTGTAAGGGGAACTTGTATGGATTGGTGTTTCTTCTGTAAAGAAAAGATCTGGGCGGTCTAATGGCAGATCACCGTAAACTTCGTCAGTACTTACCTGATGATAACGCTTGATACCGTATTTGCGGCAGGCATCCATGAGGACAGCAGTACCTTTGATATTAGTATCTAGGAAAACTTCCGGATTTTCGATAGAACGGTCAACGTGACTTTCCGCAGCAAAGTTTACAACCATATCTGGATGTTCTTCTTCAAACAGTTTGTATACAGCGTCTCTGTCCGTGATGCTTTCTTTTACAAAGCGGAAGTTTGGATTATCCATCACTGGCTCTAAAGTAGAAAGATTTCCTGCGTATGTCAGGCAGTCTAAACAAATGATTCGGTAATCCGGATATTTGTTTAACATATGAAAAATAAAGTTGCTTCCGATAAATCCGGCTCCGCCGGTTACAATGATTGTCATAAGTAGATACTCCTTTTAATATAAATTCTCCTGATATTTTCCATCTAAAACATCTTTTAAATACTGACCGTATTCGTTCTTCTTGAGAACTTCGTAAACTTTGAGAACTTCCTCTTTAGAAATCCAGCCATTTAAGTAAGCGATTTCTTCAAGGCAGGCAATTTTGCGGTGCTGATGCTGTTCCATTGTCTTTACAAAGTTTGTTGCATCAACAAGGCTTTCGTGTGTTCCGGTATCAAGCCATGTAAAGCCCTGTCCGAGAAGCTCAACATTTAAAGAATTATTTTCTAAGTAAATGCGGTTCAAATCAGTAATTTCTAATTCGCCTCTGGCACTTGGGGTCAGATTCTTTGCATACTCTACAACACGATTATCGTAGAAATACAGACCGGTTACACAGTAATTGCTCTTTGGATGCGATGGCTTTTCTTCGATAGAAACAGCTTTGCCGTTGCGGTCAAATTCAACAATACCGAAACGTTCAGGGTCATCAACATAATAACCGAAAACTGTTGCACCATTGCCATTTTCCGCATTTTTAACAGCGGCACAGAGACGTTTTTTCAGTCCATGTCCGGCAAAAATATTATCGCCAAGAACCATAGCAACCGTATCATCACCGATAAATTCTTCTCCAATAATAAAAGCCTGGGCAAGTCCGTCCGGGCTTGGCTGCACAGCATAAGATAAATTCACACCAAACTGCTTTCCATCTTTTAATAACTCCTTAAAACGAGGAGTATCCTGTGGTGTGGAAATAATTAAAATATCACGGATACCTGCATTCATTAAAACAGACATCGGATAATAAATCATCGGTTTATCATAAATAGGAAGTAATTGTTTTGAAGTTACCATGGTAAGAGGATAAAGACGAGTGCCAGAACCCCCTGCTAAAATAATACCTTTCATAAAAACTCCTTTCGTTTGTTGTAATCAGAATCTCGATATTTTAATTATAAAAGATGCCCTTAGGGCACCTTCAAGTGGTTTTTCTTGCTATTTAATTCATTAAGCAACTAACAGACGAAGCCAAGAAAGAAATTATCAAATCCAAGTAGACCCCCCTCTCCGTTGCCGAATTGGGTGTGACAACATTCGTATCATATCATAACCGTAGGATATATAAAAAATAAAAAATATTATCAAAACCGATACTTTCTTGGTGAAACCCCATACTTCTTTTTGAAGCACCTATTAAAGTAAGAAATATTGTTAAACCCAGTAGCGAATGCAATATCCAGAATATTATCGGTTGTTGTAGTGAGTAGTTCTGCCGCAATTTCTAAACGATAGTCATTAAGATACTGAATAAAGCTTACTCCCATAGTTTCTTTGAAGAACTTCATAAAGTAAGATTTGCTGTAAAAGCAATAATTTGCGATATCTTCAATCGCAATGTTTTCCTGAAAATTGTTAGCGATATAGGATAATATCGTCTTTATTTTTTTGAGAGATTTTTGGTTGATTGGTTTGATTTTATTTTGCCCGCAGTTTGAAACGAGAGTATATAGTATTTGAAATAAATGTGCCTTGATGGACAGTTGGTAAGCATAAGGGTGTAAATCATACAGGTGATCGATTTCGTTAATGGCGGTGATGACTGGAGGATAATATGGAGTCTGGTTATTGATTACCGGGCAGATATTAAGGCTGCCTGAAAAAAGTGGCTGAATGAATTTATCGTTGCATAAGTCGTAGCCAGATGATTTTAAAAGGCTGGATTTGAATAGAATATTCTCGTATTCCATAATCTCCCTGTCTTTCTGGCTGATTGCGTGGAGCTGTCCGGGGAGGACAAAAATAATGTCTCCGGCGCTGACAGAATAGGTGGTTAAGTCTACGCTGACAATACCGGTTCCTTTTTTTATAACAATAATCTCGACTTCATCGTGCCAGTGAAGGTTTATTGACTTGAAGTCTAAGGGGATGGAGCACAGGTAGGTGTTGTATGGAAAATCATCAGGGGTATGTGTTTTATTTTCGTGATATATTTTATATTGAAGTTTATCCATTTCTATATTTTACATGTCGAATTTATGTATCGAATCTGGAGATAAATTCGAGAGTTTCCTTTCTTAATAATATAGATACCAAGCACGATTAGATATGTATACAGGGCATATCGTATATATCTCATATCTGTAATATTACATATCTATAAAGTTAAATATCAAAAAAAGATAGTATTGTACAATAATATAAGACTGTACTGCAATAAATCAGTATTTAACAGTATTATAATATAATCACAGTAAAAATACACGAGAAACTTTTAGAAATGATTTTTGAAATTTTTTATGAGGTTGTGAGGAACTTTATGAAGCTATCTGAAATCAGATACAAGAGTTTTCGGGAATACATTATTTTTCAGGGAGGTATTACAATATGAAACTTTCAGAATTTGTAAAAGCAGAGTATGGTAAATCCATTTCAGAATGTACAAATGAGGAGCTTTATTATGCATTGCTTACATTAACAAAGAAAATGGCTTCTGGTAAGCAGCATGGTAATTCTAAGAAAAAATTATATTATATATCCGCAGAATTCCTGATCGGAAAATTATTATCGAACAACCTTATCAATCTTGGGATTTATGATGAGGTAAAGGAAGAGCTTGCACAGAACGGAAAAGATATTTGCGAAATCGAAGAATTTGAAAATGAACCTTCACTTGGTAATGGAGGACTTGGACGATTGGCAGCATGCTTTATTGATTCTATTGCGACTTTAGGATTAAATGGCGATGGTGTTGGATTGAATTATCATTTTGGACTGTTCAGACAGATTTTTGAAAATAATATGCAGACAACAGTGCCGGATCCATGGCTTACAGAGAAAAGCTGGCTTACCAAAATGGATGTGACATATGACATTAAGTTTAAAGGGATGACAGTAAAATCAAGAATGTATGATATTGATGTTATTGGATATAATAATACATCAAATAAGTTGCATTTGTTTGATGTAGAAAGCGTGGATGAAAGCATTGTAGAGGATGGAATTAATTTTAATAAAGAAGATATAAAGAAGAATCTTACTCTTTTCCTTTATCCGGATGACAGTGATGAGGCAGGTCGTATTCTTAGAATTTACCAGCAGTATTTCATGGTTTCCAGTGCAGCACAGTTGATTCTTGATGAATGTGTTGCAAAGGGATGTAACTTGCATGACCTTTCTGATTATGTAGTGATTCAGATTAATGATACCCATCCGACAATGGTTATTCCAGAGCTTATCCGTCTGCTTGTGGAGAGAGGTCTTGAGATGGATGAAGCGATTGAAGCGGTAACAAAGAGCTGTGCTTACACAAATCATACGATACTTGCAGAAGCATTAGAGAAATGGCCGATTTATTACCTGAAAAAAGCAGTGCCGCAGCTTATGCCGATCATCGAAGTTTTAGATGATAAAGTAAGAAGAAAATATCATAATCAGGCAGTGTATATTATTGATGGAGAAGAAAGAGTACATATGGCTCATATTGATATTCATTATTCTTCTAGTGTTAATGGAGTGGCATCTTTACATACAGAGATTCTTAAAAACAATGAGCTGCATCATTTTTATGAAATTTATCCAGAGAAGTTTAATAATAAGACAAATGGTATTACTTTTAGAAGATGGTTGCTGCACTGCAATCCACAGTTGACAGAACTTATCACTTCTCTTATTGGGGATGGATTTAAAAAAGATGCAACGCAGTTAGAAAAGCTGTTAGATTATAAAAATGATGAAAAGGTATTAAAACAGATTCTTGAGATAAAGTCTGCTAAGAAAATGGAATTAAAGAAGGCATTGATGGAAAAACAGAATGTTACGATTAATGAAAATTCTATTTTTGATATTCAGATTAAGAGACTGCATGAGTACAAGAGACAGCAGTTGAATGCGTTGTATGTCATCCATAAATATTTGGAGATTAAAGCAGGAAAGAAACCATCAACACCGATAACCGTTATTTTTGGAGCGAAGGCAGCGCCGGCATACATAATCGCTCAGGATATCATTCATCTTATCCTTTGTCTGCAGCAGCTTATTAATAATGATCCGGAAGTAAGTCCGTATCTTAATGTTGTGATGGTGGAAAATTATAATGTAACATGGGCAGAAAAATTAATCCCAGCCTGCGATATTTCAGAGCAGATTTCTCTTGCCTCTAAAGAAGCAAGTGGTACAGGTAATATGAAGTTTATGCTTAACGGTGCGCTTACATTAGGAACAGAAGATGGAGCGAATGTTGAGATTCATGAACTCGTAGGTGATGATAATATTTATATTTTTGGAGATTCCAGTGATACGGTTGTTGAAAGATACGCGCAGGGAAGCTATCATGCAGCAAAATATTATAATGAAAATGCAGCAATCAAAGAAGCTGTAGACTTCATAACAGGAGAAGAATTAAAAGCAATTGGCGATAAAGACAGATTAGAAAGATTATTTAATGAACTTGTTTCTAAAGACTGGTTTATGACTTTCCCTGATTTCGATGAGTATGTAAAGACAAGAGAGCAGGCATATGCTGACTATGAAAACAGAGAAGAATGGGTACAGAAAATGCTTGTGAATATCGCAAAAGCAGGATATTTTTCTTCAGACAGAACGATTGAAGAATATAACAGAGATATTTGGAAATTAGAGGACTAGAGAGTGTTTGAAAAGGATAAAGTTGCTGTGCAATAGCTTAAATAGCCATTGCACAGCAATTTTATTTTAGTAGAATTTTCTTGTTTTTGTACGAAGATTGTAATAAAATGGAAACAACGATTTGCTTACTATAATCATGGAACCAGCAATTATAGATTTTGATTTTATTTCAAAAATAAAATGGAAAGGAGAAGTTCTTGAACATAAATGAAACATTAAAACACTACTTTGGTTACGACAGTCTGCGTCCAGGACAACAGGAACTGATAGAAGGAATTCTACAAAGAAAGGATGTCCTTGGTATTATGCCAACAGGTGCAGGAAAGTCCCTGTGTTATCAGGTTCCAGCACTGATGTTAGATGGAATTACGATTGTAGTTTCACCGCTTATTTCTCTGATGACAGACCAGGTAAAGGCGTTAAATCAGGCCGGTGTGCATGCGGCGTATATTAACAGTTCTCTTACGGAAAACCAGATAAGGACTGCACTTTTCTATGCAGCGCAGGGAAGATATAAGATTATTTATGTGGCGCCGGAGAGGCTGAATACGATACGATTTCTGGAGTTTGCATGCCAGGTGGATATTTCTATGGTGACGGTGGATGAGGCGCATTGTATTTCCCAGTGGGGACAGGATTTCCGTCCAAGTTATGTTGGAATTGCGGATTTTCTTGCACAGTTACCAAAGCGTCCGGTTGTAAGTGCATTTACTGCAACAGCAACGGAACGAGTAAAACAGGATATTATGGGAAGTCTGCGTTTGCAAAATCCAGTGACAGTTGTGACAGGATTTGACCGACCGAATCTGTTCTTTCGCGTAGTGACCCGAAAGGGTGGAAAAGAGACCGACAACAGTGTTCTTAATTATGTCAAAAAGCATGAGGATGAGAGTGGAATCATTTATTGTGCAACGAAGAAAAATGCAGACAAAATATATGGACTTTTGCAGCAGTATGGCATTGAGGCAGGGCATTATCATGCGGGCTTATCCTTAGAGGAACGGAAGAAAAATCAGGACGATTTTACCTATGACCGAATTCGTGTTATGGTAGCGACAAATGCATTTGGAATGGGTATTGATAAGTCAAATGTGAGATATGTGCTGCATTATAATATGCCACAGAGTCTTGAATATTATTATCAGGAGGCAGGGCGTGCTGGTCGTGACGGGGAAGAAGCAGAGTGTGTATTATTCTTTTCTAAGCAGGATATCATGATAAATAAGCGGCTTTTAGAATATAAGAGTACAGAAAGTATAGAGAGTGACCCGCAGGTACGGAGAAACGATTATCAAAAGTTAAATCGGATGATTGATTACTGCGAAACACAACAGTGCCTGCGCCAGTTTATTTTGTCATATTTCGGGGATAACAGTCCATGTACCTGCGATAAATGTAGTAATTGTGTGGTTGTGGAAGATGAGGAAGAGGAAAACTACATCCAGACCAAAAAGGAAAAGAAAAAAGCGTTCCAGCTTGCCAATCTGACTCCGAAAGGGCAGGAATTGTTCGAGCAGCTTCGTAAGTGCAGGACAGAACTTGCTGCAGAAAAAGGAGTTCCACCATATATAATCTGTTCCGATAAGACATTAACAGATATGTGTGCAAAATGTCCTGCAGACAATGAAGATATGGAAACAGTGTACGGAATGGGTGTGCAGAAAATTCAAAGTTATGGGGAACATTTTACCAAAATCATTATAGACTTTTTAGAAGAACAGAGTGCAGCCGGTGGAGCAGATGCAGAAACTCTGCAATTAACAACAGAGTTAACACCAGAGCAAATAGAGGAAACAACAGGAATAACAGTAGCAGCCTCTCCTGCAAGAGAAAAGAAACTGCCATTTTATATCGCACCGGGAAAATTAGACGAAGTGGAACTGACCGATACCTGTATGATTTCAGAACTTACGAACCGGATTAACGAACTTTGTGACGAAGAAGACCAGAAAAACCGCAAAAAGCTAACCGCAGCATTTGTCAATACCTTACTGATACAAAAAGGATATATTGAAGAAGCAACAGAAGGCGAAGAAAAAGTAAAACATATAACAGAAAAAGGAAAAGAAGCAGGGATACAGGAAGAAGAACGATATGGCAAATATGGAAGAAAGTATTACGCATTAGTTCATACGAGGGAGAGTCAGGAGATGATTTTGGGAGAACTCCGAGAGTATTTGGCTGATTTGACGGATGAGTGATAAACAGACGAACTCCAGAAGATAAATAAAGCATATTGGTGACTTTAGTCGCGGCGTGTTGAATGTTCGCTTTCGCGCTCACATCCAACCTGCAGCGACTAAAGTCACAATTCTGAATTCTTTCCTTCCCTGAGGGCGTCTCCCTTGCCTGCGGCAATTCAGAATTTTCCACCCGACTTGTAATATTCCACACACAAAATAATGATATTTAAATATAATTTGATAAAAAAAGCACTATTAGCAAAAACTTTCTACCGCTAATGGTGTTTTTTTGTTTTCTTTTTACGAAAACTATCTTTAGTGAAAAAGCGATTCATGGTATAATCGAACGAGGCAGAAAGTGATGGTTTTTGAATGTCATGTTCTGAAGGTTACGAAAAATACAAAAAATAGGTAAAAACAGTATTGTTTTAAGGAGGATAACGTGTTAAATACAACAAAATCAGAAGAGTTATATAAAGTAGCACTTGACCTGATGCCGGGTGGTGTAAACTCACCGGTCAGAGCATTTGGTGCTGTGGGAAGGAACCCTTTATTTATTGACCATGCAAAGGGTTCCTATGTTTATGATGTGGATGGCAATAAGTTTATTGACTATGTTTGTTCCTGGGGACCTGGAATTCTTGGGCATTCTCATCCAGAGGTTCTTGAAGAAGTAGTGAAGGCCTGTTTTGACGGTCTTACTTTTGGTGCGCCAACTGGTAAGGAGAATGAACTAGCACAGCTTGTCAAAGATTGCGTACCATCTATGGAAATGATGCGTATGGTAAGTTCAGGAACTGAGGCAACGATGAGTGCGATTCGTGCGGCAAGAGGATTTACCGGAAGAGATAAGATCATTAAGTTTAAGGGATGTTATCATGGACATTCTGATGGATTATTAGTGCAGGCTGGTTCTGCAGCATTAACACAGTCTGTACCGGACAGCAGCGGAGTTCCTGCTTCTTTTGCACAGCAGACTTTAGTTGCTCTTTATAATGATAAGGATTCTGTAAGAGAGTTATTTGAGAATAATAAAGACCAGATTGCAGCTCTTATTGTGGAGCCGGTTGCAGCAAATATGGGTGTTGTTATTCCTGACGATGATTTTCTTCCTTTCCTTCGTGAGATTACAGAAGAGAATGGAACAATTCTTATTTTTGACGAGGTTATCACAGGATTCCGTCTTGGTGTTGGTGGTGCACAGGAGTGGTTTGGAATTAAGCCAGATTTATCTACTTTCGGAAAGATTGTCGGAGGTGGAATGCCAATGGCTATCTATGGCGGACGTAAGGATATTATGAGAAATATTTCCCCGACAGGAAAGGTTTATCAGGCAGGAACCTTATCTGGTAATCCGATTGCGACAACAGCCGGAATCAAGACTCTTGAAATTTTAAGAGACCATCCAGAACTTTATACAAAGATTGAAGAGAATACAAAGAAGCTTGCGGAAGCTTACAAAGTAAGAGCGAAGAAACAAGGTATCAATATTCATGTTAACCAGATCGGTTCTCTTATGAGCGCTTTCTTTACAGGGGAAAATGTAAAAGATTACACAGGAGCAATATCTTCTGATACTAAGGCTTACGCAGATTACTTTAACTATATGTTAGAGAATGGTATCTATGTGGCACCTTCACAGTTTGAGGCGATGTTTATTTCTGCAGCTCATTCTGATGAGGATATTCAGAGAACTATTGATGTGCTTACAAAATAGGAAAGATATTAAATAAAAGATATTATACTTATTCAGAGTAATTGCAAATAGAAATAATTTATAAATAAGAAGTCTGTATTGGAAACAGGGGCGAAATTTTAAAAATAAAACAAGTCTCAAAACATATTTATAAAAATGAATATAACTATAAATATAGTAAATAAGACAGAAAGTCAAAGGAGAAAAAATGGTACATTTTATTGGAGCGGGTCCTGGAGACCCAGAGTTACTGACAATTAAGGGAAAGAAATTAATCGATCAGGCAGATGTAATTATCTATGCTGGTTCTTTAGTAAATAAGGAAGTTCTTGCCGGAGCCAAAGAAGGCGCAGAGATTTACAACAGTGCGACAATGACTTTAGAGGAAGTTATTGAAGTAATGAAAAAGGCTGAAGCTGAAGGCAAGATGACAGCTCGTGTTCATACAGGAGACCCTGCCGTTTTCGGTGCACACAGAGAGCAGATGGACGAGCTTTCCCGTCTTGGAATTGATTATGATGTCATTCCAGGTGTGAGTTCTTTCCTTGCAACTGCGGCAGCTTTAAAGAAAGAATATACTTTACCGGGAGTTTCCCAGACAGTTATTCTTACAAGAATGGAAGGCAGAACACCAATGCCGCCAAAGGAAAAGTTAAGAGATTTAGCAAAACATAATTCTACAATGATTATTTTCTTAAGTGTAGGAATGATTGAACAGCTTGCAGATACTTTAAAAGAAGAGTACAGAGAGGATACACCAGTTGCTGTTGTATACAAAGCTTCCTGGGAAGATCAGAAGATTGTTATCGGCAATCTGACAAATATCGCACAGAAAGTAAAAGAGGCAGGAATCACAAAGACAGCTCTTACAGTTGTAGGCGATTTTCTTGGAGACGAGTACGAACTTTCTAAACTTTATGACAAGACATTTACACACGAATTCAGACAGGCAAAAGAGTAAGCCGTGTGGTTTTGCTGGAGGCAGAAAATAAGAAATGGGTATACAGATAATTAGTATCAGTCATAAAATCGCACCTCTTCATGTAAGGGAAATGTTTGCATTTACAGAGGAGCAGCAAAAACATATGATGCAGGAGATCACAGAGCATTTGGAAGTTTCAGAATGTATCGTGTTATCTACCTGCAACCGGACGGAAATGTATGTGTATTCTGATTCGGAAAGCAAGGGATGTGTATTTAATCTGATGGAAGATGTACTGCTTGGTGAGGCAGGCGCACAGGATGAAGAAGATATCGGAAATTATCTTTTATTTTATCATGGAAAAAAGGCGATTCATCATCTGTTTCAGGTAGCGGCAGGGCTTGATTCCATGGTAATTGGAGAAGACCAGATTCTCGGTCAGGTAAAGACCGCACATAAGCAGGCAAGAGAGGCTGGAACAACGGGAGTGTATCTGAATACATTTTTCCGTATGGCAGTTACAGGAGCGAAGAAAGTAAAGACCGAAACAGAACTTTCAAAAACTTCTGTATCAACAGCGACACTTGCGCTGAAAGTAGCCGAAGAAGAACTTGGAACTTTAAAAGATAAAAAGGTTCTTATCATTGGTGCGACAGGTAAGATTGGCGGTATTGTTCTGATGAATATTCAATCTCTTCATCAGGCAGATATTTATGTTACGACGCGTAAGAATAAGCTCATCCAGACAAAGCATGGAAATGACGAGTTTACGACAATTGATTATGAAGATCGTTATGAATATTTAGATCAGATGGATGTCGTTATAAGTGCGACATCGAGTCCGCATTACACACTGACATATAGCAAGATGAAAAAGCAGCTTACGACAGCGAAGCGAAGAGTCTTTGTCGATTTGGCTGTGCCGATGGATATCGAAGCAAAAATCAGTGCGGTGGACGATACCTGCTACTATAATATTGATGATTTTACAAGAATCGCAAGGGAGAATAACCAGAAGAAACTGAGAGAAGCAGAGGCCGCATCAGGGATTCTTGATGAGTATGAACTTCAGTTTGAACAGTGGATGGTATTCCAGAAGTCTTTATCCGTTATGGGAAAGGTCAGAGATAACTTTGTAAAAGTAGCAGAACATAAAGGTGTGGAAAAGGCATTTGACCATTTCTTCTATTGGGTGAGAGAGAATAACACACCGGAAGATTTGGAGACATTTTTCCAGTGCCTGGATCATTAAAAAGGATGATAGACAGGTCTTGAGCAGGAGAAAGAAATTTGTTCCTAAATTATTGAAAACAGACCAGAATACCGGTTTTAGAAGGAGAAAACAATGGGTAAATTATATGCAGTTGGGTTCGGTCCAGGTGGATATGAACATATGACAGCAAAAGCAATTGATGTAATTAAAAATGCAGACATCATTACAGGATACACTACATATGTAGAGATGTTAAAGAAGTTTTTCCCAGAGAAAGAGTACGTGGCAACACCGATGACAAAAGAGATGGATCGCTGCCGTATGGCAGTTGATTTAGCTGCTGAAGGGAAGACAGTTGCAATGGTAAGTTCCGGAGACAGCGGAATTTACGGAATGGCAGGAATTCTTTTAGAGATTGCCAATGAGAAAAAGGCAGATGTTGAGATTGAGACTGTTCCAGGTGTGACAGCAGCGAGTGCAGCGGCATCTATTCTTGGAGCACCGTTAATGCACGATTTTACGATTATTAGTTTAAGTGATCTGATGACACCTTACTCTCTTATTATGAAGAGAGTGGATTGTGCAGGACAGGGTGATTTTATCGTATGTCTCTATAATCCAAAGAGCAAAAAGAGAGCGGATTATGTAGAAAAGGCTGCAGAAATTCTTATGAAATATCGTGACGGCAAGACTCCAGTTGGTGTTGTTCGCCATGCGGGCAGAGAAGAGGAATCTTCCTATATTACAACACTTGATGCAGTAAAAGATGCACCGATCGATATGTTCAGTATCGTTATTGTCGGCAATTCCAACACATATGTACGCGATGGTAAGATGATTACCCCGAGAGGATATGAAGACAAATACGGATTCGCGAATGTAGAATAAGATGAGTATGTAAGCGGTTTTTTTGCTTACAAACTTATTATACGAGTGGAGGAATAAGATGAAAAATATCATCAAAATCGGAACGAGAAAGAGTAAGTTAGCTCTGATTCAGACCGATATTGTAAAAGATAAAATTAAAAAAGCTTTTCCTGAAATAGAAGTGGAAATCGTAAAGATTGACACAAAGGGAGATCAGATTCTTGATAAATCCCTTACTTCATTTGGTGGAAAAGGTGTATTTACTGCTGAACTTGAAGCCGAACTTCTTTCTGGTGCAGTAGATATTGCGGTTCACAGTGCAAAGGATATGCCGATGGATTTCCCGGAAGGGCTTGGAATCGGTGCAGTCCTTGACAGAGCGGATGTGAGAGATACTTTTGTTACTACAACTGGTAAAAAATTAGAAGAATTAGAGCCAGGAAGCATTGTCGGAACAAGTTCTCTTCGAAGAGAATTATTAATTAAAGAAATTAATCCCTATGTAACGATTAAGCTTCTCCGTGGAAATGTACAGACTCGTTTAAGTAAACTTCGTGACGGTCAGTATGACGGAATTATTCTTGCGGCGGCAGGAATCGAAAGACTTGGATATGAAAAGGAAGAGGGACTTCACTATCAGTATCTTGACCCGGATGTATTTCTTCCGGCCGCAGGTCAGGGAATCCTTGCAGTAGAAAGCCGCGTAGAAGATGCAGAGATGGCAGAAATCCTTGCGGCGATCCACAGTGAAAAAGCAGAATGTCTTTTAATGGCAGAGAGAGCATTTTTAAAGACAATCGGTGGAAGCTGTAACGCACCGGCGGCAGCACTTTGTCGTGAGGAAAATGGTGAATTTTCCATGCGTGCCATGTATGTGAAAGATGGAATTCATAGCAGAAAGACGTATATGACAGTGAATATAGAAGATGCTATAGCGGAAAAAGATGCAGACAGCAAGCCGATAGCTGGGACGGCTGTGGCAGCAGCCGTTTCTGTCGAAGAAGCTGTTAAAACAGACAAAGAGATAACAGAGAAAGATACGGCAAGAAAAAGTAAAGTAGAAATAGCAGCAGAACTTGGTATCAGCGTTGCTCATGAAGTAAACAAAGGCATGGTATATCTTGTCGGTGCAGGTCCTGGTGATGAGGATTTGATGACGAGAAAAGGACTTAAGCTTTTAAGAGAGGCAGATGTCGTTGTATACGATAACCTTGCATCCAGTTCCCTTTTAAATGAAGTGAGAGATGACGCAGAACTTATTTACGCAGGAAAGCGTTCTTCAAATCATCATTTAAAACAGTATGAGACAAACGAGCTTTTAGTGAAGCTTGCATTAGAAGGAAAAAATGTTGTCCGCTTAAAGGGCGGTGACCCATATATCTTCGGCCGTGGCGGTGAAGAAGGACAGGAACTTAGAGAAGCTGGTGTTGACTTTGAAGTTGTACCGGGAATTTCTTCTTCTTATTCTGTTCCGGCATACTGCGGTATTCCAGTGACACATCGTGATTTCGCATCTTCTTTCCATGTGATTACCGGTCATGAAGGCAATCATAAAAATGGTGTGAGTGTATTAAATTACGAGACACTTGCGAAAGAAGAAGGAACATTGATTTTCCTTATGGGACTCAAAAATCTTCCTAATATTGTAGCTTCGCTTATTGAGAATGGTAAAGATCCTGCGACTCCGGTCGGTGTGCTTCAGGAGGGAACAACCGCAAGACAGCGTGTTGCAACAGGAACACTTGCTGATATTGTAGAAGTTGTAAAGCGCGAGGGAATTAAGACTCCTGCCATTACAGTTGTAGGTGATGTTGTAAGTTTACGTCAGGTACTTGACTGGTACGGACACAAACCTTTATCCGGCAAGAGTGTTCTTGTGACAGGAACAACTTCTATGGTAGACCGACTTTCTCCGATTCTGAAAGAGGAGGGAGCAGAGGCCATTTCCTTTAGCTTAATCCGTACTGAAAGAATGAAACTTCCAGAGCTGGATGTCGCATTGAAGGAAATAGATAAGTATAACTGGATTGTATTTACCAGTGCAAACGGTGTGGAATGTTTCTTTGAGGAAATGCAGGAAATCCGAAAAGATATCAGAGATTTAGCGCATGTCCGCTTCGCTGTTATTGGAGACGGAACGAAAAAGGCATTGGAAGAACATGGAATTTTCTGTGATTTTATTCCGACAGCATATTCTTCAAAAGATATGGCAGAGGCGATGGTTCCTCATATCGGAAAAGATGAAAGTGTTCTTCTCCTTCGTGCAGAGGAAGCAAACAGAGTGCTTCCAGATGCATTAGAAGAAGCTGGAATTTCCCACACATGCATTTCTCTTTATCATACCGTAACGGATGAGAGAAAAGCAGATGAATTGAATCGTTTGATTAAGATGGCTGACTATGTAACATTTGCAAGTTCCAGTGCAGTTCGAGCCTTTGTATCTATGGTAGATAATCTTGACGAGGTCAAAGGAAAATATATCAGTATTGGCCCGGTTACAACAAAGACTGCACAGGAAAATGGTCTCTCCATTGCAAAAACTGCTGTTGTATATACAGCAAGAGGTATGGTAGAAACAATGATTCAGGATGCAGTGGAAGAAGGTAAGAAATAAATGAAAACTCAGATAAAACGTTTTTTGTTAACACTTGGCTTTATGACACGGATTCCTGTCAATGTAGATCTTGGCGAAGTAAAAGATGAAGACATGCACAAAGGATTTTTATATTATCCGGTAGTCGGTCTGATTCTCGGACTTTGTGACATGGCAGTATTTCTTCTTGTAAGTCTTATTTTACCAGAAGTATTCGGAATCCTTTTTGCAATGCTTGCGAACCTCTGTCTGACAGGAGCCTTTCACTTAGACGGTCTTTCGGATACCGCAGACGGAATCTACTCTGCAAGAACGAGAGAACGTATGCTTGAAATCATGAAAGACAGCCGCATCGGAACAAACGGTGCGGTAGCGATGTGCTTTGATCTGGCATTAAAGTTTGCCGGAATTTACTACAGCGATATAAGATGGCTGATGATTCTTCTTATGCCAATCGCCGGAAAAATGGTACAGGGAGCGATTGTGTATAAAGCAATTTATCCTCGTGAAAAAGGAATCGGTATTTATGTAGGAACTGTCAGTCTTGGAACAGTAATCGGAACCGTCATTCTTGGACTTATCGCAATGGTACTTGCCTTCTCCTGCTGGGGAGTCCTTATCTTTGCGATTCTCTTTGGATTCGCTTACCTTTTCCGTGTATATATCACAGGGAAAATCGGTGGAATCACCGGAGATGTTATGGGAGCAGGAAACGAGCTTGCGGAAGTATTATTACTGCTTGTTGTTATTGTTCTTACAAAGTATACAGGAATGACACCATTATCATTATTTCCATTTTAGTTTTTAAAAATGAGATAATGATGAAGGAAAGTTGTAGAAAAAACTATTGATATTTATTTATATATGAAAGTAGAAAAATATAAATTTATGAAGTGGAAGCAAGACTATACAAAAATATGAACAATATATGTTGGTATTAAAGTAGCAGAAGGGAAGATGGTTATGACTCTGGAGGAAGCAATCAAAAAAATTCAGCCGCTGGATGAGGAGGCAATGGAGTACACTCGTGCAAGATGGAATACTCTTGGGAAGCCTCTTCACAGTCTGGGAAGACTCGAAGAAATGGTGACACAGTTCGCTGGAATTTACCGCGATAAGAATCCGCATTTAAGGAAAAAAGCGGTTATTGTCATGGCAGCAGATAACGGTGTTGTAGCGGAAGGAGTTACCCAGACAGGGCAGGAAGTGACAAAGACAGTAACAGAAAATATGACAAAGCATAATGCGACAATCTGTATTATGTCCTCCATGAGTGGAGCAGATGTGTATCCCGTAGATATCGGAATTGCAACGGATTGTGACAATCCGGGTGTTTTTCCAAGAAAAATTAAATACGGAACAGACAACATGGCAAAAGGCCCTGCAATGTCGAGAGAAGAAGCGGTAAAAGCAATTGAAGTCGGCATCGGCATGGTAGCTGATTTAAAAGAAAAAGGCTATAACGTTCTTGCTACCGGAGAGATGGGTATTGGAAATACTACGACAAGCAGTGCTGTCTGTTCTGTTTTACTTGACCAGAGTGTAGAAAAGGTAACCGGAAAAGGTGCTGGTCTTACAAACAAAGATTTAGAACATAAGATAGAAGTCATCAGGCAGAGTATCGCACTCAATAAAGTAAATGCGGACGACCCGCTTGATGTACTTGCTAAAGTCGGAGGTCTTGATATTGCCGGAATGGCTGGCTGTTATATCGGTGGTGCGGCGCTCAATATTCCAGTATTTATTGACGGATTTATTTCATCCGTAGCAGCGTTAATTGCGATTCGCTTAGTACCGGAATGTGCGCCATATCTTTTCCCATCCCACTGTTCTAATGAACCTGCTGGACGTATGATACTGGATGCTATCGGCAAACAGCCATATATCTTTGCCAATATGTGCCTTGGCGAGGGAACCGGAGCGGTTATGGGATTTACGATTGCAGATTATGCATTTAAAGCATACTGGGAATTACCAAGCTTTGAGCAGACGAACTTTGGAACTTATGAAGAATTGAACTAAATATAAAATGCAGGAGGAGAAATGTTAGATAAAATTCAAATCGTAAAACCTGCCGAAATCGAAAAAAGAAGTATGGAAATCATCACAAGCGAATTAAACGGAAGAACCTGGCCAGAGCCGGAGTTCTCTATCGTAAAAAGATGTATCCACACTTCTGCAGATTTTGATTATGCAGATAATTTATGCTTTTCTGAAAATGCTGCGAATATCGGTGTAGAAGCTTTAAAAAATGGAGCACATATCGTAACTGATACAAGAATGGCATGGTCAGGAATCAACAAGAAAAAGTTAGCATCTTTCGGAGGAGAAGCTCATTGCTTCATGTCTGATGATGATGTGGCAAAAGAAGCAAAAGAACGCGGATGCACAAGAGCAGCTATCTGCATGGAAAGAGGAGCGGTTTTAGCAGAAGAGAAAAACATTATTTTTGCTATTGGAAATGCACCGACAGCTTTAATCCGTTTATATGAGCTGATTAAAGAAGGCAAGTTAAAACCAGCATTGATTATCGGCGCACCAGTTGGCTTTGTCAATGTAGTAGAATCCAAAGAACTGATTATGGAAGCCGGAGTTCCTTTCATCGTTCCAAAAGGACGAAAAGGCGGCAGCAACATTGCGGCAACGATTTGTAACGCGATGTTGTATCAGTTGTAAAAATTATTTTCTAAAAAATGAATTTGAATAAATCATTTTAAGAGATTATTTTCATGAAAATATATTGGAATTGAATTTATGAAAAAACTAAGAGAAGGAGTTTCCACTGGCTCCTGTATGACCGGTGGAGCGGAGGCTTCCGTGATCTGGCAGACAACGGGTAAATGTCCTTCAGTAGTGAAGGTGGATACCCCAATCGGGAAAACACTTTATCTTGATATTATTCCAAGAGAGTTCGGAGTCTGCGGCGTGGTAAAAGATGCCGGGGATGATCCGGACGTAACAAATGGAAGCGAGATTGTCACAAAGGTTGAGCTGTTTGAGGAAGAGGGAGACATTTCCTTTTTCGGAGGAGAAGGAGTCGGCACTATCACGCAGGAAGGATTAAAGATTCCTCCGGGACAGCCGGCGATTAATCCCGTTCCCCGCCAGATGGCAGAAAAGGCAATCCGAAAGATTATCGGCAATAAAAAGGCAAATGTAACAGTAAGTATTCCCGGCGGAAAAGAACTTGCCAAAAAGACATTTAATCCAAGGCTTGGAATTGTAGATGGACTTTCAGTTCTTGGAACGACAGGGATTGTCCGGCCGATGAGTGAGGAAGCGATGAAAGATTCTCTGATTGCGGAACTTGATATGTATGCAAAACAGGGACATAAAACCATTCTTTTTGTACTTGGAGGAACGGGAGAGACTGCATTAAAAGAACAGTACGGCGAATTTCAGTGCATTTTGCAGGTAAGCAATTACATCGGCTTTATGATAGAAGAAGCGGTGGAAAGAGGCTTTACTGATATTTTAATCGGAGGTTTTGTCGGCAAACTTGTAAAAGTAGCCTCAGGCACAATGAATACGCACAGTCATGTGGCAGACGGGCGAATCGAAACTATCTGTACCCATGCAGCACTTCACGGTGCACCGACTTCCGTTATCAAAAAGATTTATGACTGTCTCACGACAAAGGCAGCAATGAAGATTGTTGAAGAAGAAGGCCTGATGGATATCTGGCCGGACATGGCACAGAAAGCATCGGAGTATTGCGAGAAAACCGCCCACAAAATGGCGAGAGTAGGCATCATTTTCCTTGATGGACAAAATGAAATTCTGGCGGCGAGCGAGAATATAAAAGAAGTACTTTCAGCCTGCAGGAAATGATTAGTAATGTATAGCTTGAAATAATTGCAGAAATCAAAAATGTAGGCGAAATCAGAAAGAAAATAATTGCAGAAGTAAAATAACTGTGGAGGTTAGAATGAGCAAATTAACCGTAGCTGGAATCGGACCAGGTGAAGCCGATTACATTTTACCGGCAGTAATTGAAAAAATGAAAAAAGCCCACACCGTAATTGCGGCAAAGCGAGTTTTACCGATTTTAGAAGAATTGTGCCAGGATATCAGTGATTCAGCGTCTGTATTGCAGCATGATTCTATATCTTTTTTCGCAATGGGGAAAATTAAAGACACGCTAGAGCAGATTGGAAAAATTCTTTCCGAGGGACATGATGTTGTAATGGCGGTAAGCGGCGATCCGCTTATGTACAGCCTTTATCGCACAATCTGCAATGATCCGATCAGCGAGAATTGGGATATGGACATTATCCCTGGCGTTGGTTCCTTACAGATGCTCGGTGCAGCATTCGGAGAAACAATGGAAGATGCATTGATCATCAGTGTACATGGAAGAGCGAAAACAGCAGGTTCTATTGCACTTGCGGTAACAGAACATCCGAAAGTATTTTTCCTTTGCAGCAAAGAACAGGGCCCGGCATGGCTTTCTCGGATTATGCTGGACTATCAGCTTGATGATGTGACTGTCTGCGCCGGAGCGAATCTTTCCTACGAAGATGAAATCCTTGCATCCGGCACACCTGCTGAAATGGTAAAAAAAGAGTTCCCCTCTCTTTGTGTCGCAATGATTAAAAATCCATCTCCACGCCAGATTGTTCGTCCATGTTTTTTATCAGATGAAGATTTTGAGCGAGATAAAACACCGATGACCAAAGAAGAAATCCGCATACTCATTTTACATAAAATGAAGTTACATCCTGATGATGTTGTGTGGGACGTTGGCGCAGGAACAGGTTCTGTATCTATCGAATGTGCAAGACAGGTTCCATTTGGAACAGTACACAGCGTAGAGCGAAGCGAAACTGCCGTAAAATTAATTTACAAAAACAAAGAAAAATTTTCGGCAGATAATTTAATCGTCTACGAAGGGGATGCGGCCGAAACCGTAGCAAAGCTGCCTGAACCTGACAAAGTATTTATCGGCGGCAGCGGCAAAGAAATGTCTCAGATATTAGAGATAATCGCGGCATTTCCTAAAAAAATAAAAGTAGTCATTTCTGCGGTAACAATCGAAACTATCGCAGAAACCAATGAACTTTTAGGAAAATACGCCCCAGACTTCGATGTCATTCAGGCGACAGTCGGACGGGGAAGAAAAATCGGCAGCTATCATATCATGGATACGAATAATCCAGTAATGATATTCACAGCGTACATTTAAAGGCTATATGATAATGTATAATTATACAGTGCAGAATATTTTGCATTGTAGCCATATAATATATTCAAAAAAATGAATGTGTAAAAATGTAACAGTCTGTTTTTGATTGTTATTAGGAAACAAACAGGAGAGAAAAATGGGAAAAAAAGCATTATTAGTAGTAAGCTTTGGAACAAGCTTTGAGGAAGCACTTCCAGCAATCGTCAACATCGAAGAAACCTGCAAAAAGGCATTTCCGGACTATGACTTTTATCGAGCATTTACATCTGGAATGATTATCCGTAAATGGGCAAGAACAAAAAATGTCATTATCCATAATCCGGATGAAGTGATGAAACGACTGGTAGCAGAAGGTTACGAAGAAGTAATCTGTCAGCCAACACATATTATAAATGGACTGGAATATGACAAAATGATGAATATGCTTCTGGCATATAAAGATCAGATTCCAACAATCAAGGTTGGAACCCCCCTTCTTACCGAAGAGGAAGATTACAAAGAAGCCTGCGAGATCGTTATGCAGGAATTAGAAAAGCCATTAGCGAAAGACGAAGCTTTTGTATTCATGGGACATGGAACAGAACACTTTGCCAACAGCGCATACAGCCAGTTTGAAAACATGCTCAGAGACCTTGGACATGAAAGCACATATGTCGGAACCGTAGAAGGATTCCCTGGTCTTGATTACGTTATCCGTCGTTTGAAAATAAGAGATATTAAAAAAGTATATGTTATGCCCCTTATGATCGTAGCAGGCGATCATGCCCGAAATGACCTCGCCGGAGCCGAAGCCGACTCCTGGGATTCCATCTTAAAAGCAGACGGATTTGAAACCGAGGTTATAATGAAAGGTTTAGGGGAAATTGATGCGATAGCAGAAATGTTTGTAAAACACCTGAAGAAGGCGGAGTCTTTGTAAAATGATTTTAGTTCCAGAAGGGAAGAGTAGACAATGATTAACTATACCCACCAATAGATTTATATAGACAGGATTTTTGACGAAGAAAAAGAAAGTAGTTTGAGTTGGATTATCTGTAGTGAAATTTTCAAATGAATATAAAAGAAGATATTTTGTGACTTTGTGCTGTGGAGTTTTGACTGTAGACTCGCGAGCTCGTTTTCGAGCGAGTCTGTACTATCAGGCACAACGGAACGTTTAGCACAACGGAACAAAAATAACTTCTTTTATATTCATTTGAAAATTGGGTTCAAACATAATAACTCAAACGATTGCTTTTTCTTTCTCAAAATCCGTCTGGAAAGGAAGATTATGAAAGGCAAATTATATGGAATCGGAGTTGGCCCTGGTGATCCAGAGCTTTTAACTCTGAAAGCAAAAAGATTAATTGAAGAATGTGATATTGTTGCAGTACCGGTGAAAAAAGAAGGCGAAGATAGTGTCGCTTTAAATATTGCAAAAGGTGCTGTTAAGATTCCTGAGGAAAAGATTCAGGAAATCGTATTTACAATGGCAAAAGATAAGACAAAGCGTGAGGCTTGCCGTCAGGCGGCTGCCGAAGAAATTATGAAGTTACTTGATGAAGGAAAATCAATCGCGATGCTCGCGCTTGGTGATATTGGAATTTACAGTACTTATGCATATGTTCATAAACGTTTGTTGAAAGAAGGATATGATGTGGAAATGGTTTCCGGTATCCCATCTTTCTGTGCTGGAGCAAGCAAGGCTGGTATTTCTATCGTAGAGGGAAATGAAGGTTTTGGTGTAATACCATCTCTGAAAGGAATTGATCAGGTAGAGAAGACTCTTGGTGTTTTTGATAACCTTGTTATTATGAAGGTTGGAAGTCATGTGAAAGAAGTGTATGATCTATTGGTTGAACGCGGCATGGAGAATAACGCATTGATTATCAGCAATGTTGGAATGGACGGCGAGTATGTTGGTCCGCTGATTCCTGACCGCGAGTATGGATATTTCACAACAATGATTATTAAAAGTGAGATGTAATTATGAAATATAATGTTTTGGTGATTGCCGGGACAACAGAATCAAGACAGGTGATTGAGAAGCTGCTTGGAGAGAATCCAAATGAAAGGATTCTTGCCAGTGTGGCTACGGAACTTGGAAAGGAAATGCTTCTTGAATATGACATTGATGTTCATGTAGGAAGGCTTGATCAGGATGGTTTTCTCGCACTTCTTAAGGAGAATCCATGTGAAAAGATTATTGATGCTTCCCATCCATTTGCAAAGATTGTATCGGAGACGGTGAAAAAGGTGGCAGAGTCAGCAGATATTCCGTATGAGCGATATGAGAGAACAAACCTCCAATATGATTATGAAGGCATTGTTCATGTAAAAGATGTACAGGAAGCGATTACCCTTTTAAATGAGTTGAAGGGAAATGTTTTTCTTACAACAGGAGTGAACACAGCGGCAGCATATATGTCCGGTGTAGAAAATGGAGCAGAGCGCCTTTTTATCCGTGTGCTTGATAATGTTTCATCTCTGGAAGGATGTGCAAAAGCTGGTTATCTAGAGGGGCATGTTTTCGGGAAAATGCCTCCTTTTACAGTTGAGGATAATGTGAGGCTTATTAGGGAAACAGAGGCAGAAGTACTTGTTTCGAAAGACAGTGGACAAACGGGTGGCGTTGATGTGAAAGTGGAAGCCTGCAGGCAGACAGGGATTAAGATGATTCTTATCGACAGACCTAATGCGCTCTAATATAAAGAAAGTAAAAAGTCTTGGGAAAGTGATATGGAGGTGTATCAATATATGGAAAATGTGAAACCGATGCCGCGAGTTTTGATTGCAGGTGCAAATAGCGGTTGTGGAAAAACCAGCATTACCTGTGGTATTTTGAAGGCTCTTGTGAACCGGGAACTTCATATTCAATCCTATAAATGTGGGCCGGATTACATTGACCCTATGTTGCACAGTCATATTACAGGAAGGAACTGTCGGAATCTGGACCCATTTTTTTCTACAGGAGAGGACTTAAGGTATCTTGTAGGAAAGGATAGCCAGGATGTGGATTTTTCTGTGACAGAAGGTGTCATGGGTTATTATGATGGTGTTGGTATCAGTTGTGAGAAAAGTACATGGACAGTTTCAAAAGAGACGGGAACACCGACCATTTTGATATTTAATGTGAAGGGAATGTCTCACACGATGATTCCACTTATAAAAGGAATGGTAGAATATCAGGACAATCCGATAGCTGGAGTTATTTTAAACCGATGCAGTAAGGGAATGTATCAGTTGATGAAGCCGGAAATTGAAGAGAAACTTGGAATTTCTGTTGTGGGATATTTTCCACAAAAAGAAGGAATTTATATCGGCAGCAGGCATTTGGGACTGATGACCGCAGCAGAGATTGATAATCTTGACGAGATTTTAAGTCTTCTTGGCGAGACGGCGGAGGAGTGCATTGACCTTGATCTACTTTTAGAAATCGGGGAAAAGGCCGAACCTCTTACAGCGGTAAAAAGACCGGAAGTTCCAGCGGAAAAGCGGGCGAAAATCGCGGTTGCGTGGGATAAGGCATTTTGTTTTTATTATAAAGAAAATTTGGAGATTTTGGAGCAGCTTGGAGCGGAACTTTGCTATTTTAGTCCGGTAAATGATGTGCAGCTTCCAGAGGATACGGATGGGATTTATCTTGGCGGCGGTTATCCGGAAACGTATCGAAAGGAGCTGGCAGAGAATCTTTCGATGAAAGAATCTATTTGTGAGGCAGCAAAAGCAGGCAAGCCGATTATTGCAGAGTGCGGCGGTTTTATGTATGTCTGTAATCATTTAGTGGAAACGGATGACAGTTCGATGGATATGCTTGGTCTGATTGATACCGATGTGCATATGACAAAGCGTCTGTCCATGCAGTTTGGCTATGTGACACTAAATGCGCTTTGTGATACTGCATTTTTTAAGAAAAATACGAATATTCGCGCCCATGAGTTTCACTATTCAAAGGCAGACAAAAGAGGCGATTCCTGCGAGATTAAAAAGTATTCCGGAAAATGCTGGAACGGTCTTTATGCAAAAGAAAATATCATGGCAGGATATCCGCATTTTTATTTTCATAACTGCAGGGAAGTTGCAGAACGATTTGTAGATATGGCAGAGAAAATATCAAAGAATTTGAGTATGTAAAAAGCATAAGAGAGGAAACAGAATAATGAGACTGATTTATGCGATGTTACTCGGATTTATACTGGATTTAATCTTTGGAGACCCACATGGGCTGATTCATCCAGTACAGATTATCGGGTGGTTTATCGATAAGTTAAAAAAAGGCATGCAGCATATGATTTACGGCTGCAGCTATGAAGAAGTGAGAGAAAAAGAAATCGAGAGAAAAGCAGGAGTAGAAAAGACAGCAGGTTTCTTCTTAATGCTTTTTATTGTAGCAGGAACATTTGCCGTTGTTTATGGAATTTTATATGTGGCAAATCTGATTCATCCGGTTCTTCGCTTCTGTTTAGAGACATTTTTTATTTATCAGATTTTTGCGACAAAGAGTTTAAAAACAGAATCTATGAAGGTCTATAAAAAGTTAAAAGAGGGAGATCTTATCGGAGCAAGAAAGGAAGTTTCTTATCTGGTTGGACGTGATACAGAGAACCTCGATGAGAGCGAAGTGGCAAAGGCAGATGTGGAAACTATCGCGGAGAATACGGCAGACGGTGTTATTGCGCCAATGCTTTTTATAGCAATCGGCGGCGCACCGCTTGGTTTTGCATACAAGGCAGTCAATACGTTAGATTCGATGGTTGCATATAAGAATGAAGAATTGATAAACATTGGGTTTTTCTCTGCAAAAATGGATGATATCTGCAACTTTATTCCGGCGAGATTTGCCGCAGTAATGCTGATGATCGCCTCACTTATTTTACGTTTTGATTTTAAGGGAGCAGTGAAAATATTTAAAAGGGATCGTTTTGCACATTTAAGCCCGAACAGTGCTCAGACCGAAGCAGTAGCGGCAGGTGCATTGCAGATTCAGCTTGGGGGAACCCACAATTATTTTGGAAAAGCAGTCGTGAAACCGACGATAGGGGATGATATCCGTCCAGTAGAGTATGAAGATATAAAAAGAACCAATCAGTTATTGTATGTCAGCGCAGTTTTATCGATGGCGGTATGTTGTCTGATTACATTTTTGATTTATGTGCAGTTATTTTAAACACTTAATATATAATAACCAACGATTTAGAAAATTGAGGCTAAAGTTATGAAGAAGATTTCACACGGAGGAAACATTTACAAGAAAGCGAAGGAGATGGGAATTCAGGAGGAAGATATCCTGGATTTTTCCGCAAATATCAGCCCGCTTGGCTTGCCGGAACATATTCGCAGGGCAATGATAGAAGCGATTGATGGAACAATAAATTATCCAGACCCTGATTGTAGTCGTTTAAAAGAAGCCATCAGTAAGCAGGATAATGTACCAGAAAGTCATATTACCTGTGGAAATGGAGGGGCTGACCTTTTATACCGTCTGGCATTTGGTTTACATCCAAAAAAAGTATTGCTTCCGGCTCCGGCTTTTGTGGAGTATGAGGAAGCATTGTCCGCAGCAGGTGCACAGATGGAGTACTATCTTATGCGTGATGATTTTGTAATCAAAGAAGATATTTTAGAGCAGATAACGGAAGAAACGGATTTTGTTGTTATCTGTAATCCAAATAATCCGACAGGAATTCTTACAGAGAAAGAATTGATTCTTCGTGTTCTTGAACGGGCAAAAGAGACGAATACCTTTGTGATGGCTGATGAATGTTTCTTAGAAATCTGTCAAAATGAGAGTGAATATACAGTAAAGCCTTTTATAGAAAAATATGAAAACCTTATTATTTTAAAGTCATTTACAAAGTTATATGCGATTCCGGGAGTGCGGCTTGGCTACATTCTTGCAGGAAGTGAAGATGTGATTGCAAAGGTAAATCGCACTGGACAGGCATGGTCAGTAAGTCATATTGCACAGTGTGCGGGTGTGGCGGCACTTTCCGATAATGTATACAAAGAAAGGGTAATAGAGACGGTGGCAGAGGAACTTTCCTATATGAAGAAAGAGTTTTTTAAGCTGCCGGTTATTTTGTATGATGGAGCGGCAAATTATCTGTTTTTCCAGACACCGGGAATTACGGATTTAGATAGACGATTAGAAAGTTATGGAATCATGATTCGAAACTGTAGCAATTATGTGAATCTTGGAAAAGATTACTGGCGTGTGGCGGTGAAATCTCATGAGGAAAATGAAAAACTCATAAAAGCATTACGGATGATTTTGAAAGGGGAAGAATAATGGCAAAAGCAATTATGATACAGGGAACGATGTCGAATTCAGGAAAAACCTTTGTTACAGCGGGACTTTGCAGAGTATTTAAACAGGATGGATATAAAGTAGCTCCTTTTAAATCCCAGAACATGGCATTGAATTCTTACATTACAAAAGAGGGACTGGAAATTGGACGCGCGCAGGCAATGCAGGCAGAAGCGGCAATGATAGAGCCGACACACTGGATGAATCCAATCCTTTTAAAGCCAACAAGCAGCATGGGTTCCCAGGTTATCGTAAACGGAGAGGTTTATGATAATTTAAGTGCGCAGGAATATTATAAAATGAAAGATAATCTCGCACCGGAAGTCATGAAGGCATTTAATCATCTCTCCGAAGAAAATGATATTATCGTTATTGAAGGGGCAGGTTCCCCAGCCGAAATCAATCTTGCTGAAAATGATATTGTAAATATGGGAATGGCAAAAATGGCGGATGCGCCGGTTATTCTTGTTGCAGATATTGACAGAGGCGGCGTATTTGCTTCCGCATATGGAACGATTAAGTTACTTCCTGTGGAAGATCAGGAGCGTTTTTGTGGAATTGTCATCAATAAATTCAGGGGTGATGTGGATATCTTAAAACCAGGATTGACTATGCTTGAAGATTTGACAGGTAAACCGGTACTTGGTGTTATTCCAATGGAAAAAATTGATGTGGACGATGAAGATAGTTTATCTGACCGCTTGAATCAGAAAACAATTACCGAGGGAATTGATGTTGCCGTTATACGTCTTCCTCATATATCTAACTTTACCGATTTCAGTGTTTTTGAATTAATTGATGGGGTTTCTCTTCGTTATGTTACCGATAAAAAAGAACTTGGAGACCCAGATCTGATTCTTCTTCCGGGAACAAAAAATACAATGGGAGATATGGAATGGCTTATCGAGAGCGGATTAGAAGGTGCGATTATCCGCGCAGCAAGAACAACAAGAGTTATCGGAATCTGTGGAGGATTCCAGCTTCTTGGTAAGGAAATGCATGACCCGGACGGAGTAGAACATGGAGGGGATATGCGTGGACTTGGACTTCTCGATACCAAAACAATATTTAAAGAAGCGAAGACAAGAACGAGAATTCATGGACATATTTCTGAAGAACACAATATTTATAACCTTGATAATTTATCCGTAGAGGGTTATGAGATTCATATGGGAACAACAGAAAATCTTGGGGAAGCAATTCCAATGATTACTCTTGAAGATGGAAGAACCGATGCATACATGACAAAAGACGGCCGTGTATGGGGAAGTTATCTGCATGGAATCTTTGATAATGAGGACCTCGTATTTGCTCTTGTGCAGGATATTATGAAAGAAAAGGGAATTAATCCTGCAGAAAATCATCTTAGTATAGCGGAATACAAAGAAATACAGTATAATAAGCTCGCAGATTTAATTCGAAACAGTCTGGATATGGATGCAATTTATAAAGTATTATTTGGAGAGAAGAAAGAGATGGTTCGTTGCGCTGGAAAAAAAGATGATACTTCTGGAAAAGGCTTAGTTCATATTTACTGCGGAGACGGCAAAGGAAAGACAACGACCAGTGTTGGTTTAACGATCCGTGCAGCAGGAAGCGGCAAGAAGGTTCTTTTCTATCAGTTCCTTAAAGATAACAGTTCCAGCGAAAGAAATATTCTCGAAAAAGTTCCTGGAATCACTTTAGTAAGAGGAAGAGAAATGCAGAAGTTTACATTCCAGATGAATGAGCAGGAACTTGACGAACTTCGTATTTATAATAATGAAATGTTAGACAAGCTTTTTGAAATGGCGAAAGACTACGATATGTTAGTTATGGATGAAAGTGTATATGCGATAAAAAGTAATCTTCTTGACGAGGAGAAATTAATCACACATCTTGAAGAAAAACCAGTTGGTTTAGAAGTTGTTCTTGCGGGAAGAAATCCTTCACAGAAATTAATGGATCATGCAGACTATGTTTCCGAGATTCAGAAAGTAAAACATCCATTTGATCAGGGTGTAAGTTCCCGTGTAGGAATCGAGCTGTAGCAATGGCATATTTTCCGATATTTACACAAATCGATGGAAAACGATGCCTTATTGCAGGCGGTGGAAAAGTTGCAGCGAGAAAGGTATATACGCTGCTTCAATACGGTGCAGATGTTGTAGTAATGGCAGAAAAAGTGTGTGGAGAAATCAAAGAAGTTTTACCTGAGGAAAATGTTTTTGAAGGCGTTTTTAAATATATTCATAAAAATAGATGTAATAAAAATGAATGGGATATAGATGAAAATAAATATGATACAGAGTTGGAAAACACTCTCGATAAAAGATATAGTTCTAATAGTAATCTAAAAAACATTTCTTATGATTTGGAAATCTCAGAGAATTTACTGGAAAGTTTATCAGCAGATTTATCAGAAGATTTATTAAAAATCAGAAAAAATACCTTTTTAGAAAAGGAAATTGGCAAAGCTTTTCTTGTTGTAGCAGCCACAAGTAATCGTGAGGAAAACCACCATATTGCAGAACTTTGTCACGCTTATAATGTCCTTGTAAACGTAGCAGATTCTGAAGAAGAATCCAGTTTCATTTTCCCATCGGTTGTCCGCAAGGGAGATATTAGCATTGGGATTAACAGTGGGACAGGAAGTCCGACCGTGTCCAAGCACATTCGCAAACAAATAGAAAAAGCTGTTCCGGATTATTATGCAGATATTGCAGTTTTTATGGGGAAACTCCGCGAGTATGTAAAGGCAAACTTTAAAGAAGAATCGCAGCGGCGGTATATTTTAAAAACAGCGGCAGCAGAGGCATTTGCAGAAGAAAGAGTTCTCACCCAAAAAGAAATAGAAGAAATAATAAGGCAGGGACCAAAATGATTGAATTAGTAGAAGACAAATTAGACATAGATACCTATCTCGAACTTCGCCAGTCCGTTAATTTTAGAAAGTTAACAAGGGATCAGGCGAAAAAGGGACTTAGCAACAGTATGTATACATTAGTTGCATTTAAAGACGGAAAGGCAGTCGGCATGGGCAGAATCGTAGGAGATGGAGCGATTATCTGCTATGTACAGGACTTGATTATTCGTCCAGAAGTACAGGGCGAAGGTATCGGTGGACTTATTTTGGAGACTTTGAAGAAATTTGTCATTCAGGAAGGCTATGAAGGAACAACAATGATGTTCGACCTGATGTGCGCTAAAGGAAGAGAAGAATTTTATAAAAAGCATGGATTTATTGCCAGACCAACCGAGAACTTAGGTCCGGGGATGATTCAGTTTATTCAGATTGGGGAAGAGGGTTAGAGCGTGTTTGAAAAATCTCCCGCAAATTGTAATGCACATCTTACAGAAAGCATTTTTCAAACACATTCTAGTAAAGTTGCTTTTTATATTCAGTGTGGTAAAATATAAGCGTTAAAATTGTACTTTTTGTAACTATTTGGGATTGTGTCATTTTACTGGATATATGGCTTAAGATTACAGAAGCAATATGTTTTGTGTTTAGTAAAGTTCTGGATAGTTGTTATGTTTTAATAGTATTTATACAGATAGGAGAATATATTATGATTAGAAGAAGACGTCTTCGTGCAACAGAAAACTTACGTGCATTAGTTCGCGAAACATCGGTAAGTGTATCCGATTTAATTTACCCATTATTTGTTATCGAAGGAAATGATATCAAGAATCCAATTGATTCTATGCCAGGAATTTATCAGTATTCCCTCGACCGTATAGATGAGGAATTAGACCGCATTCGTGAGGCAGGAGTAAAGGGAGTTCTTTTATTCGGAATTCCTGCACATAAGGACGAATGTGGAACAGAAGCATACAACGAACATGGAATCATTCAGGAAGCAATCCGCTATATTAAAAAAGTATTTCCTGAATTAGTTGTAATCGCTGATATCTGTCTTTGTGAATATACTTCTCACGGACACTGTGGACTTATCAAAGATGGTATCATTTTAAATGATGAGACACTTCCTTTACTTGCAAAAACTGCCGTAACATGCGCTCAGGCAGGAGCAGATATGGTAGCACCATCTAATATGATGGACGGTCACATCGCAGCAATTCGTGAAGCTTTAGATGAGGCAGGATGCAAGATGACACCAATCATGGCTTACAGCGCAAAAATGGCTTCCGGATATTATGGACCATTCCGTGACGCAGCCCATTCTGCACCAGGATTTGGCGATAGAAAAACATACCAGATGGATTACCATAATCCAAGAGAAGCAATGCGTGACATTCAGGATGACATTGATGAAGGAGCAGATATCATCATTATCAAACCAGCACTCGCCTTCCTGGATATTTTAAAAACAGCATCCTGGGAAACAGACATGCCACTCTGTGCATACAATGTAAGCGGAGAATACTCAATGGTAAAAGCTGCTGCTGCAAACGGATGGATTGACGAGAAAAAAATCGTTATGGAAAATATGATTGGCATGAAAAAGAATTACCAAAGTCTGCAGCATATGAAACCATGAAAATTTATTTTAGAAAACCAACCATTCAGGTGACCGATGTAACAGTATCTGCGGATAAGCAAGGGTATGATGTAACAGCCGCTTTGGGAATCAATCATACAGACGGCTTTTCCTTTAATGGTACAATAAATACGCCGGATGGAAAAGAAACTCCCGCTACAGGAAATACAGTTGATGTTTCCTTTACTACATCTGAAACAAATTATCAAGTAATTGAGATGTATAAGGGATATGAAGATATGACATGGGATTTACAGATTGATGGTTTTAAAAACACATATGTAAATGCCGCAAATGAAAAAGCAATCGCTTACTTGAACAGCGAAACGAACTACTATCCAACGTTAACTGAATTAGGTTATGAAGATGATGCGAACTTTCTTGGCTGGAGTGAAACAGAAGGGGATACAACAACTGTATACAAACCGGGCGATTTAATTGACAATACTGCCACTGTCCGAGCAAATAATTCTGTAGGAAAGCGCTTGTATGCAGTTTACAATACAGAGCCAACAAATCCGGAACAACCAACAAATCCTGAAAATCCAACCGATCCCACTAATCCTGAAAATCCGACAAACCCGGAACAACCATCTAATTCCATGACACCGACCGATACCAACACACAAACAGGTAACGTTGCAATGGTGACTCCTCAAACAGGTGATGGTACAACAGTTGGTATATGGGCTTCTGTGATGGCAGTATGTGCAGGGGCAGTTGCATTTATCACAGGTAAAAAAATCAAAAGTAAAGTCAAATAAATCTGGTCCGACTGATTTGTCTGCTGTCATAATAGGTTAAATCATTACATGCATGAACAACAAAAAAGTACCGTATATTCATACGGTACTTTTTTCATGAAATATTTTTGGATTCTTAACACCATCTAATAATGGTATAGGTAATGGATTTATCATCTCATAAACTTTTACTTCATTAAACTTTTTATTTTTCACTATTTTTGTAGTTGAATTATTTATTATAGAACCTGGATACAATAATGATATATCCGCACCTAATTTTGCTTGTTGATTAATTAAGTCCATACTATATTTTGTTAATCCACCACTTCTAAATGGGGGCAACCCTAATGAATAGTGCAATATTTTCATAATTATCCCCTTCTCATAATTGATTTAATAAAGCTTCTAGTTTTTAAAATACAAACTGTTGTTATTCTATCATACCAATTATAATTTTCTTTAATGAATTTAATTGTTCTATCTGTAACTACTTTATCCCTTTTATTGTTCATTTACTCTTACCACTTTGATTATATAAATGAACAATTTCAGCATTAGATAAATATCTTACCTCTCCACCATTCTTCTTAACCCTAAAACATAATTCTATATCTTCTGAATACATGAAAAAACTTTCATCAAATCCACCAATATCATTAAAAAAATCTCTCCTCATTAACATAAATGCTCCCATAACCCAATCAGTGTTATGATTCTTATAATGTAATTCATTGGACATAACATAGCTACTAGTAATAACATTTGTTGCTTTTGGAAACTTACAACTAGAAAGTTGTAATGATTTATCTCCATTTAACAACCTTACGCCTACTAAATCCTTATTAGTACACTTATGCTTTATATAATCTAGAGCTTTATTTATAGAATCCTTTAATATAATTGTATCTGGATTTAAAAACAATACATAATCACCTTTAGCTTCTTTAACAGCCAAGTTATTCCCTTTTGAAAATCCAAGATTATCTTTACTATATATTATTTTTACATTATCTAATTCTGCTTCAATATTATTACAGCTATTATCTCTTGAATCATTATCCGTAATAATTATTTCATAATTATTATCACTCATATTTTCATTTATTGATTTTACGCAATTATATAAAAGATTTCCTGTATTCCAATTTACAATAATAATTGATAAATCCATAATTATTCCCCTTTTAAAAATAAACTTTCATATTTTTTTATTATCCTATCCCAAGTATAATATTTATTAATTCTTTCTTTCGCCCTTAATGCTAATTCGTCAATTTCAGTTTTTTTCATTTTATCACATACATCTATAGCCTGTGCTAAATTCCCTTCCTCCTTATTAAAATAAATAGCTCCCTCTTCAGCAACTTCCTTATTAAATCCTACATCCAATAATAAATTTAATTTAGTTGACGCTAACGCTTCTAATAAAGATGGATTTGTTCCACCAACTTCGTGTCCATGAAAATAAGCATACGCATTTTCTCTTATTTTCTTTATAAGCTCTTGGTTATATACTGTGCCAACAAATTTTATTCTTTTATCTCCTTCAAAATCAGTTAATCCTTTTAACTCATCATAAAATTTATTTTTTTCTACATTTGTTATTATTACAAAATCTTTATTACTATTTGATTTCATAAACTCTTTAATCATTAATACATAATTATTTTCTGGCACAAATCTTCCAACCACTAAATAATATTCGTTTGGTTTAACTCCTTTTTCTTCATACCATTTAATTAATTCATTATGATTGTCATCTAATTTTGATGGCTCACACTCTGCTCCATAAGCTATGAATGTAGTCTTTGGATTATACTTTTTATAATCTTCCTTTATGTATGATTCAATATTAATTGAATCACAAACTAATAAATCTGCATGTTTAACCATTAATCTTTCTGATAATTTCCAATATTGTCTTATTAGGACATTCCATTTTGCTCTTTTCCATTCATGTCCATCTGGATTTACTAATAGCTTAATGCCTTTATTTTTTAATTTTTTCTTAAAATACCCCATAAAAGGTCCTATTCTACAAGCTAATATGTATACAATTGCATCACAAATGTTGTTTTCTTCTATATAGTCTACTACTGTTTTTAATGCAACAACATCATAATAGACTGCTTTTGCTGCACCTATATTAGGAACATTAACATTAAAACATCTTGAATCATTATATTCAAACTCATTATTATTATTAGACATACATGCTACATGATATTTTATTTCATCATCTTTTTTTCCTTCTGTTAGCTTTTCAACAAATGTTTCAAATCCTCCATAATTGGCTGGTATTCCTTTCGACCCTATTATAAATACATTTTTCATTTATTATCTCCTCTTTACTTTCTAATCTTATACAGCATTTTTATCTCCGAACAACACAAAAAATGTTTTGAATATCAGTTTAA
>OGCO01001395.1_pt1 | contig 36592 bp, 28 predicted proteins | sample 1570171 | NCBI WGS metagenome assembly OGCO01 (sample SAMEA4370583, study PRJEB24528) | human gut metagenome
CTATCCTAATACCTTGCCAAAGGTATATTTATTATGATGCCTTTACGGGCGCACGCTCCAGATCTGATGGCTTCCACCCAACATCCAAATGATGAAGTGCAATCAGACGATCCTGTACATTGGTACCGGCTCCCATCTTTGCTGTGGAACCTAATAAAAAAACGAACCTGTCCAGCTTTTACTTTGCTAAACAGCTCCGCTTTCTTTGTCTCTGTATTGGCATCATGAATAAATGCAATTTCTTTTTCTGGAACACCTTTCTCCAACAGCTTCTGCTTCAGATCATCATACACATTAAATGTCCCATCCCCCTTTGGTGTGCTGAGATCGCAGAAAATCAACTGGGCTGATTTCTGACTGGCTGTTTCCTGCCAGATCTGAAAACTCTTTTCCGCACAGATAGTTACTTTGCTTTCTGGATTATCCGGTAAAAGATCACTCACCAGACGCTGATCCAGTGCTAGCTTACGTCCGTCATTTGTGATCTTCAGCATATTGTCAACCGATGGGTCTACAAATCCATTTCTAACCTTTTCTGCACGCTCTGCAAGGCTTTTCACTATATCCCGCTGATAATCCGATGGTTTCAATACAACCGTTTCATATTCCGCTTCCGGTACTGGGAGCTTCAGTTGATCGGCTGTTTTAATATCCGCAATCTCTTTAAACATGCTCATCAGCTCCGGGATATTATAGAATCTGGAAAATCTGGACTTCGCCCGGTATCCGCTTCCTTCCGGTGATAATTCAATACTGGTAATCACTTCACCAAATGTAGAAGCCCAGGCATCAAATAATCCAAGCCCCATGTTCTGCAGCTTGTTATACTGCAGGTATCTCTGCATCACATAAAGCTCCGTCATACTGTTGCTGATCGGTGTGCCCGTAGCAAAGGTAATGCCTTTGCCACCGGTAATCTCATCCAGGTACTGACACTTATTGAACATATCCGCAGACTTCTGTGCCTCATTCTGTGCGATACCAGCAACGTTCCGCATTTTTGTATAAAGAAAAGCATTCTTATAGCTATGTGCTTCATCTACATATAGATGGTCAACTCCCAGCTCTTCAAATGTAATAACCCTGTCTTTTCTATCTTTCTGATTCAGCTTTTCCAACCGGACTTCCAGAGATTTTCGTGTCTTCTCAATCTGTTTTACGGTATAACGCCCACCATCCTCTTCATTTGCACTTTGAATCGCTATCTCCAGTTCATCTATCTGCCTGCGTAGCATCATTTCCTGACGTTCATCTGAAATAGGGATTCTCTCAAACTGAGAATGTCCGATAATCACAGCATCATAATTTCCCATTGCAATCCTGGCGCAGAATTTTTTCCGGTTTGCCGGTTCAAAATCCTTTTTGGTTGCAACCAGAATATTTGCTCCGGGATACAGCTGTAAGAACTCCGCTCCCCACTGCTCAGTAAGATGATTAGGTACTACAAAAAGGCTCTTTTGTGCCAGCCCCAATCGTTTACTCTCCATAGCTGCAGCCACCATTTCATAAGTCTTTCCGGCACCTACTACATGTGCCAGTAATACATTATCACCATACAGCTGATGAGCAACTGCATTTTTCTGGTGTGGCCGCAATTCTATTTCTGGGTTCATGCCAGGAAATGTCAAATGGCTTCCATCATATTCACGGGGACGAATGCTGTTAAAGCGCTCATTATATACCTTTACCAACCTCTCACGGCGATCCTGGTCTTTAAAAATCCAGTCCTGAAAAGCGGCTTTCATGGCGTCCTGCTTCTGTGTTGCAAGCATAGTTTCCTTTTTGTTTAATACTCTAATTTCATTTCCATCATCATCTACGACTTTATCATAAATCCGCACATCTTTCAGATTCAGGGAATCTTCCAATATGCGATAAGCATTTGCCCTCTCAGTTCCATAGGTAGCATAAACCAGTGAATTTGAAGTGCTGTCTGCATTTTTTCCGCTGATTCTCCATTCTCCGCTGACATTGGAATATTGTACTTTAATCCCATTATCCTTTAGCAGATACCACGGGGTATGAAGCAGTTCCTTCATAAAATCCTGATAGTCTTCCGGCTCTATCCAGGTTGCTCCTATCCGCACCTCAATTTCAGAAGCCTCCAGTTCTTTCGGCTGTACCTGTTCCAATGCCCTGACATTGCTCTCATATTCCGGGTGACTTTCAGCAAATGTCTTTGCAATCCGAAGTTTCTCTCTGACATTTCCAGACAGGTACTCATCCCCATTTTCCCACTGGTCTGTCATAGGATTTTTAAAGATTACCCCTGTCAGTTCTTCTTCTATTTTTTCTTCGGTCTTTCCGGTAATCTGTGCCATATAAGGAAGATCAACCCTTGCCTTTTCGTTCATGGATACCGCAAGTGCCTCACTGGATGTTTCCACGCTTGTCACTGCTACCGCACGTTTAATGGTTCTCTTATAGAACATATCCGCTTTACGCTTCAAGGTTCCATCTTCATTCAGATCTTCCAGAGAACACAGCAGACAGTAAGATGAATCGTCCGAAAATGCCCTTTTATTGGCATTACTTCCAATGACACCATACTTTTCCGTATAAGCATCATAAACTTCATTTAAACGTTTCTGAAGAGCAGCAATGTCCTCATCACTGGAATATTCATCCATCTGCATGGCAATCAATTCTCTTACGGTATCTCTGACACCAATCATTCCTTTTACACGCTCTGCTGTCATTGCCGGCATTTTAACCGGATTCATAAGGGAATTGATCCGATAATAGATCTGATCATCAACCACTGTAAAACTGTAATTTCTTACGTTCGGATCAGCCGGGATACTTTCTATCATTTCATCCAGTTCTGATTCCCGGTCAAATGCAGGTGTCATAGTTCCCTGAATATGTCTGATTGCTTCTGACAGCTGAATTTCCAGATCTGCTCCTTCCATCGGTGAACAGGTTGTTTCCATACCATATGGACCTGAAACCTCTTCCATTTTTCCAAGAATCATTTCCGGATGCTCTGCAAAATATTGATTTACCCTTATTCCGTTTGCGTCACTACCAAGCTGGACCCATTCCGGCTCTTCATGGGCAATACTTTCTCTCTTCTGAAAGAACAGGATGTCCGCCGTTACTTCTGTTCCTGCATTGGCTGAAAATGCGGTATTGGGAAGTCTGATTGCCCCAAGCAGTTCTGCCCGCTCAGCAAGGTATCTTCTCACTTCCGGTGATACTTTGTCCATTGTTCCTTTTGTAGTAATCAGTGCAGCTACACCACCCGGTCGAAGTTGATCTATGGATTTTGCGAGGAAGTAATCATGGATAAAGAAATTATATTTTTCATACTGTCTGTCATTTACTTTATAAGCTCCAAACGGTACGTTACCGATTACTACATCAAAAAAATCATTCGGATAATCCGTCTTCTCAAAGCCTTTTATCTGGATATTTGCATCTGGATATAACAGACTGGCGATTCTTCCGCTGATGCTGTCCAGTTCTACACCATACAACTTTGAATCTTCCATTTTCTCCGGAAGCATACCAAAGAAATTTCCAACTCCCATTGCAGGCTCTAAAATATTTCCCTTTTCAAATCCCATATTTTCCAATGCCTGATACATACTCTCAATGACAATGGGCTGTGTATAATGGGCATTCAGGGTAGATGCTCTTGCGGCGGCATATTCTTCCGGGGTTAGTACTGTCTTCAGTTCCAGATATTCGGTTTCCCAGGCAGGCTTATTTTCATCAAAAGCATCTGCCAAGCCGCCCCAGCCAACATACCGGGATAAAATCTCCTGTTCTTCTGCTGTTGCATGACGGTTTTCACTTTCGCATTTTTTAAGCAACTGAATAGCCATGATGTTTGCACGAAATTTTTCTTTCGTAGTTCCCCGTCCAAGAGTATCATCTGTAATGTGATAATTTGCCACCGGGATTAGTTCTGATATTTCTGATTCCTCTTGAGCAGGCAATTCGTTTGTTATTGCCTGCTGATCAGGAAACAATGGTTCTTCCGTTTCTGCATCTTCCGGCAATTCAACATCCGGTAACTGGCTTTGAAGCTCCTGCATATCTGCCAGCTGCTGTGCCTCTTCTCTTTCCTGATAAGCAGCATATTCTTCTGGTGATAAATAATCTTCCATTCTGACCAACTGACGGATACGTTCTGCAACCTTATTCCATTTCAACAAAATGCTGAGATCTGGATTGGAAATCTTTCCTTTGCTCAGCTGTAACCCTTTTGCATCATTCCATCTTTCAGATGATTCCGCTCCTGTAATTCCCGGAGAACTTCCACCTGTGCCAAATTCGTTTTTAAGAAACTCTGTTATTTCTTTTGTGTCATGATGTTCCAGACAATACTCATAAATCCGATGTCTTCCTCCTGCAACAGAGCCACCACCTCTTAGTACAGAATCTATTTCATCCTGAGTAATAAAAGAAAGTTTTGGAATATCGACCTTTTCCTGCTGTCTAATCCAGCATAATGTTCTGTCCAGGTCATATACATCCTGCTTATAACGGGCATTATTTCTAATCTGATATCCCAGATATTGATCCGGATGATTCTCCATATCTTTTTCTAAAGAAACCAGACGCTGATAGTATTCTCTGGTTATTTCCGGATCCTCTAAACCACCACGAATTAATTCCTGAGCTTCGGGAAAAGAAAAATACTTTTCGCCTCTTCCAGTGTCTCTGAAATGTAATGCCAATAAACCAGATAAACGGTTAATTTCTGCTTCAATAGAGCCAAGCATAATATTCTGAGATACAAAGGTTCCATCGTTATACATATTCTGGATACGCTCTGTGGCCTCTTCCCAGGTAACCATGCGGTCAAAATTCTTTCTTGCTGATTCTCCTCTTCGGAATCGTAGACCATCTTGGTCATACCACACACTGATTTTCTGTCCGGAAAAATCAAATCCCTTACCACCTGTGCCATAATGCAAGACTAAATACTGTCGTAATTCGTCATGTTCCAAATCTTCTACAAGTTTTGCTGTAATATAAGACAACGTATTGTCTTTGCCGCTTCCTGTCCGGAGTACATCATCCACTACTTCATCTGTAATAAAAAAAGCAGCTGGCTGTTCTACTTCAGCTGCTGCTTTCCTTATTTCTTCAATTTGCTCCTCTTCTGTCTGGAACAGACTTAACTGTAAATAACCTCCTGAATTACCAGCTCCTCTGCCTGCGCTCTGGTCTGATTCATATGACGTGTCCATGCCAGTCCGTCTGCCATTTTGTTCGGTGCCGGGTTCTGCCGAAGGAGCTGTTCGGTCAGGTCTTCCACTTTCTGTCTGGCTTCGCTGTCGATTGCTGCCAGATGATCGTCCAGTGTTCCCTGCAGTGTCATCAGATTGAACCTGGCTATTTTGTGGTTCCTCAGATATTCTCTCCGCATCAATCCGTACTTCCCGATCATTCCGCTGCTCTCCTTCATGCTGATGTCCGGTATCTGATAACTTCCGTTCTGACTGTAAGTGATTGCTTTCATGCTCGATATCCTCCTCTTTTTCTTGTCTATTGTCATCTTCCGTTACATTATTGCTTTCACGAATTAACGTGTTAAATTCATTATAAACTACTTCTTTTTCTTTTGCAACCGTTTCCAGATCATTTTCCAATTCTGTCAATACATATCTTCCCAGCTGCATAAGTATCGGCCTGCATATCTCATTTACGGCAGTTCCCAGATGTACCATTACTTTCAGTTCGTTAAAATCTGTGATTTTCTGAAAATCCTCGTCACCAAGGTATTCCTGCACATCAAGGCCACTTCGTTTCAGCAATACATACCAGGTGCTGTTCTCCATTAATTCCTGAAATTCGACCCTTTGATTCTGTTCATCCAGTTCTTCCAAATAGGTATCCGGTACATTTAGCAAAAGTTCATCAAAGGCATCTGGAAGCCATTCCTGCACACTTTCTCTGGCTGCCTGTCGGAGTGTTTCTGCCAGCCCTCCATCTACTTCTTCCAGACTGAACTGATTCTGCAGATACTCTGCTGACAGCTGTTCACCTGCTGGTATCATTTCCCATAGCTTTGGATCTCGTCCCAGATTCTTTACCTTATGGGTATCCTGGATATCAAATACATAGCGTAGCTTCATTCTCGGTCCCGATGTATTATCAATCAGTGCAATTCCTTTCGAACCACGGTTAATCCACCGGTACATTCTTTTATTCCAGATCTCCATTGAAGCCACTGCAGTTGCTTCCGGTCGCTGTGCATAAATCAATAACTGTTCTGGAAATGTATAGCGGTATAATCTGGCTGCTGTGTCCAGAAACTTCATCCATTCCTCTGGACTGGCAGATACATCTCTTGAAACATCTGCAGTCAGCTTCTGCATTTCATATAATTTGTTTGCCATTTATCTGTGTCCCCTTTCTTCTGGCCTGAACAATCAGCCTTCCATTGTCACAGGAATACTCACAGGTGGATAAAGATAACAGTTCGTCCGTCTCCATTACTTTTTTTCCTGTATCATAAATCTGATAGCCAGCCATTTTCTGTTGCAAATAATTAAGCTGCTCTTTTCGTGTATTCCAATGCAGATAATTGTAATACCCTCCCCCATTGGCTACATCTGTAACATACACAGCGGTAATCTCATATTCATATTTCTGCTCGTGTAGGTATAGTTTTATATTAGGATGTTCTTTGTAAAAGATTTCTTCCTTGTATCCATTCAGCTGCTTAAACATGGAATTATCCTTCATCTGGTGACCATAAAGGATTAAATGCTCTGCCTTGGCATCTACATCGTTTCTGTAATCCATGAAAATAGCACCACATGCCGCTGTTTCCCGGTTAAAATTATGTGTCAGATAGAATTCGTTATCTGCAGCCTGCACAACTGGATAGTTGATATCTGTACCCGGTATCTGAATCCAGCCTACACAGTCACTGTTCATTGCTATAAGTGACTGGTAATCAAAATCATCTTCCGACTGTTTCACGTCCTGCTGATCGTTCTCTTCCTCGTGATCTGCCTCTGTCTCCGGGAAACCAATTTCTGATATATCCTCATATTTCTGCTTGTTTTCCTCTGACTTCATAAAGTAGTTCATTAAATATGTCCCACTGATAGAAATAACTGCAGTGCATAGCACCAGCAAAACATATCGCCATCTCTTCATTGTTTCAGTTTCCTCCAAAAAAAGAGCAGCGGCCACACATTCATGCAACCACTGCTGTTATTTATAATGCTGCTAAATCCCGATTACTTGTTCGTTTTCCTTCAGATGGTACTTTCATATTTTTCTGCCGATTCTCTTGAAGTTTTTTATGAATACCCGCTTCTTTTGTGCTTGCCTTTTCCATTGCAAGCCTGCTTTCACGCTTCTTGGCATTTTCGATGACCATTTCTTTACTGTCATAAAACTGAACTTTATCTGAAAGCTTATCTTCTGGTTCCACTGCTTCTTTATTTACATCCCGCACCATAATGCTCATATCTTCCAGTGTCATTTGTGTGGTAGTTGGAACGATAAGTGTTTCATGGATGCTGGACGGTAAGATATAAAAATCTCCACCCATTAATTTGCTTATCTTGTCCATTACATCTTCTTGTAAAATCATACTCGCACCATATATTTTTTCTTCACTGGTCAAGCAGTAAAAGGAAAACCCCTCTTCGTTGTCAATAACGTCATTCTGCTTATCTAACAAGTTAGTAGACTTTAGACCAAACATCTTTTCCGCATCTAGCTCCTCGATATCCATAAACACTGCACCTTTTGAATGTTCCGCCTGCAATGAATCATCACGCAACTGCTCCAACGTAATTCCCCAGCTTTTCAGCAGGTTTGGAGTTACTGCTGCAGATCCTCTTAACATTCCATCTCCACCTATCTTAATATGATATGTCGCAGCAAAATCACCTTGTTCTGTATAAACCTGGTTCTTCAATTTATCCCGGTTCAGTTCCATATCACACAGATGGATTTCCAATCTCTGTTTCACCATCTCATAGTTCGTAAATATACTGCCAATAGACTGCGCCTCCTCCGGTGGATCATGTTCAATTCGCAGATCTGCAATGTCTCCTACAATTTCATCGAGATTCATACCGCTACTGTACTTTTCGTATAATTCATTGATGTAAATATTGGGCGTGAGTGTTTCATTTTCTTTTTTTATCAGTACCCCCGTCAAATGTACATCATTATTTTTTACCACATCCGTAAACTGAATATCCGCATCCTTATAGCTCTCTGGTAAGTAATCTTTTACATTGCTTTTTATATATTCCTGAAATTCTTTAAAATTCAACATCTATACTACCCCTTTCGGATCATGTGACGGCTCGGCTGCTTTCTAATAATCTTCTCTGCTTCTCTCTGATATGCCAGCAGACGGTTTAATGTTCTCTTTTCTCTTTCCTGTAAACTGCTATTTCTTCCAAATGTCTTCATTCTGATATCCTCCGTTTTCTTTATAAAAAAGGCACTCCCCGGATATCGTTCCAGAGAGCGCCGTAATCATCAGCATTTCTGACTAAGCACTTGCTTAATCAGTGCTTTTTTCACTTTTATTCTGTTTTTTCTTCCTTCTTTTTCCAGAAACCAATACCCCGGTCATCACTGCAGCTGCACTGAGCATCAGCACTACAGGCAGCCAGAGATTTGTTTCATCTCCTGTTTTTGGATTTCCACTGGTTGGTGTTCCCGGTGTTCCAGGCTGTGTTTCTTTATTGGTCAGATCTTTTTTCACTTCAATAATAGGTGTATTCTGATCTGCGTACTCAAACACAATCTCCAGCTTGGTCTGATCCAGTTCATATCCATCCAGTGCCTTTGTTTCCACCAGATAATACTTGATTGCTTCACTGATTTTTCCATTCTTATAGGTTGCAATCTCATACAAACCACTTTCCGCATGGCCTGCAGCATCCGTTACCAGTTTTTCCAGTACCTTTCCTTTGCTGTCCCGAAGCTCATATTCCACACCTTTCAGTGGCTTTTCAGTATCTGCATCTGTTTTATTGATGATTACCTTACCTTTGGCTGTATCATCTTTCATTAATACTGTCTGAATTTCTTCAGTGTCAGCCACTTCAAAAGTCACATCATTCGTCAGGATAAACCCTTTCGGAGCCTGTTCCTCACGAAGTGTATATTTACCAATCGGCAGCTTCTCCACATAGTGCGGTTTATCTGAGGATGTCCAGCTTTCCACGACCTGATCATTCTCATCAAGGATGGTCAGTTTTGCGCCTGGAATTTCCTGATCACCAGTGATATCTGTTTTACTGATCTGAACCTTGGTCACATCATCTTTCATCTCATGCTTCTGGATTTCAGCAGTATTTTCAATCGTAAATTCGATACTTTCTGCAGTGACAAATCCGTCAGCCGGTTTTGTTTCTGTCAGTTTATATTTCTTTCCAACTACCAGCTCTTTGATTGCATGAGCCTCTTTTGTGGAAGTCCACTCATCTACGGTATTTCCTGCTTCATCCGTTACTTTCAGATGTGCACCTGGAAGTTCTTCCCCGGTTGTCAGATCGGATTTTGTCAGTTCTACTGTGGTCGGTTCATTTTCAAAGGTGAACTCATAAGTGACATCTGTGACATCCTCGCCCTCATATTCAAAGGTAAACTCCTGTTCTTCCTCTGTTGTTACGAATCCCTCCGGAGCCTGCAGTTCTTTCACATAATACTTACCATCTACTGGCAGGTCTGCAAGGAAAGTAATTCTTCCGTTTTCATCTGTTGTCTTCTGCTCAATAATTTCATTAGCTTCCAGAAGAACATTACCGGATACGGATTTGATATCTTCTGCTGTAAACAGCCCAAAGATTGCCCCTTTCAATACACGGTCACTGTCTTTTTCCTTTTTCAGAACCTGTACCGTTACTTTCTGGCGGGCATTCTGCCAGTCTTCATCATAAGTGACTACTGGGGTATCCTGATCACGATAGCTCAGGTCTACATATCTGATTTCATCATCCAGAACATAACCATGAGCGGTTGCCACTTCTTTCACATAATACTTGCCTACCGGAAGATCTCCCAGCTGTGCAATACCTGTATCATCTGTAGTAATGGTTCCCACCAGATCATCTGCCTTGTAATAGTCTTCACTAATACCATCGGCAGCTTTGATATCTTCTGCCGCATATACCTCAAAAGTAACCTCAGTCAGATTACCGGAAATATACTCAAACAGATGCTCTACAGTACCTTTTGCGTTATCCAGAAGAGTTACTTTATCAAGAAACTCTCCCTTTTTGTTGATGATCAAAAGGGCTGTCGGCACTTCATCTTTCATTTCCACCTTCTGTACCTCTGCAGTATCTTCCAGTGTAAATTTTATATCTGTTGCTTTTAAATAACCGTATGGTGCAATTTCTTCTCTCAAAGTGTACTCTTCACCAACAACCAGACGTTTGATTACATGTGGCTGGTCTTTTACAGAAGTCCATTCATCCACCACATTACCATCTTTATCAAGGATTTTCAGGCTTGCACCCTCCAGCTCAGTTCCTGTAGTAATATCGGATTTAGTAATTTCTACCGTAGTCGGCTGATTTTTCTTTACCTCTTTCAGTTTCACTACTGCAATATCCTGTCCCTGATAGGAAGCATCAAAAGTCAGAATTTCATCAGATGAAACGAATCCTGCCGGTGCTTTCAGTTCTTTTACATAATACTGGCCAAGGGGCAGATCTACGGTAAATACTGCCTGTCCATCTTCATCAGAAGTCATTTCCTGCAGAAGTGTATCTGCCTTTACAATGATCTCACCTTTCTCATTCTTCAGATCTTCTGTGTTATAGATGCCAAAAACAGCTCCTGCGATTGTAGCTTCATTTTCTGCATCCTGTTTCTCTACTGTGATTTCCACTTTCTGGCGGTCATCATCAAAGGTAACAGATTCTTTGATTACAGCAGTATTCTGATCGGCATAATCAAAAGAAACTTCCTGCGGAACTGCATTTAATACAAATCCAGTCGGTGCTTTTGCTTCTTTTACCAGATAACTACCAAGGGGCAGATTTTTCACAACTGCCAGTCCGGAATCATCTGTCGTTACGGTTGTTACCAGTTCACCCTCTGCATATTCCAGAATCCGGTTGCCGTCTGCATCCTTCTGATAATCTGCTGTATAGACGTTTTCAGCTGCATATACTTCAAATTCTGCTCCAGATAAGTATTTTTCTTCATACTGAAAATCTTTTCCGTCATAACCAGCAAGCACCTCACCCTTTTTGTAGATGGATAACTCACCCTTTACCGGATGATTTTCATATTCTACTTCGATGATCGCATCACCGGTTGTTGCATCCTGCAGATACGCTGTATTGGAATCCACGCTGACTTCCACATAGTTTTTACTAAGCGTATAACCATCTGGTGCAGTTGCTTCTTCAATACGGTAATTTCCAATCTTAAGACTTTCCGGAAGAATCAGATAGCCGTCTGAATCTGTGAAAAAGGAAGTATGCTTCTGCACAGTCGGATATGTTGTTACCTGCTCTACATATTTCTGCTGATTCAGATCAAAGATCTTAAACTCTGTACCTGCAATCAGAACCGATTTCTTTGTTTCATCGTCTTTTTTGATGATTTTCAGTTTTGCATGGAATTCATCATCCAGAAGAACTCTCCATGTCTGTGGCTCATTCGGATGGTTTTCTGAAATAGTTACCACAAAATCATCCACCGGCTTATAATTATGAGGGGTAGTTGTCTCTTTGACCACGTATTTACCGTATGGAAGTGGGATGCTCTTTGCATATCCTTTTGCGTCTGTGAACATTTCTGTCTTTCCATCTTCTGTAATCACTACCGGCTTCGCACCAGTAAAATCATAGCTGCCATCTTCTTTTACTTTCAGGCTACTTGCAAGATATACAGTAAATCCGGCTCCTTTTAAGAGATCCGCATCTGTCTTTCCATTATTGGCAACTTTGATTACCTCAAATGGCTGTTTTACCACTGTTTCAGAAGATTCTGCTGTTCTCTCAATGTTCTTTACCTGATCTCCTTCATAATTGCAGTCAACATCATGTTCCGCTTCATCCAGGAGATATCCGGTCGGCGGTGTGATCTCTTTCACATAGTATTTTCCAAGGAACAGATTCTCAACCCTTGCATTTCCAGAATCATCCACGGTCATAGTAGCTACCTGTGCATCTTTTTTGTAGAGAACGCCACTTTTTCCGTCCGGATGGATAATGTCCTCACGGGCATATACACCATACACGGCTCCTGCAAATTTTGCATCGCCCTGTGTCACATTTCCGGTTTCCTTATCCTTTTTTACCAAATGAATAGATGCACTCACATGCTCATTGGAAAAGGTATGGGAAAAGGAAACGGTCGCTTCTTTGTCATTAGTATACTGGAAATCAAAACTGTACACCTCATCAGAATTTCTAAAGTAATTAGCCGGTGCCTGTAATTCTTTCACATAGTAGCTGTTGTTGTTTGGAAGATCTGCAGCAAAAGCACCGCTTCCCATTTCATCTGCAGTAGCCTTTGCAATCAGGGTATCTTTTGCAACCACAACCTGTCCGTCCTCGTTCTTGATGTCTTTGCCTGCATACAGTCCAAATACGGCTCCTGCGAGTGGCTTTTTCGTATCCTTATCCTGTTTTTCTGCAAATACTTTTGCTTTCTGACGATCATTTACGAATGTCAGATCACCAACTGCCACTTCTACGTTCTGTCCTGCGTAGCTCAGGGTTACTTCTTTTGATTCACCAGCGCAAATCAGGTTTGTCGGAGCTTTCATCTCCGTTACTCTGTAAGTACCAAGATATAGTCCTTTTAAGGTTGCACTGCCATCATCCCCAGTGGTAAAATTTTCCTTCACCAGTGCGCCCTGTTTATATACAACGGTTCCATCTGCACGTTTAATGTCCGCTGCAGCATAAACGTTGTAAACTGCCCCTTTCTGTCTCCTCTTTTCATAAACGAAAGAAACACCTTCCTCTGTAACATTCGCACCTGTCAGCACTTCACCTTCTTTATAGACGGTTAAGTTCGCCTTCTGCTCCTCATCTGTGACCACCTGATTGGATGTCTTTCCAACTACCAACTGAATGTTATGCACCGCTGTGTCCAGAAGATATCCGGTCGGTCCTGAAATTTCCTTCAGATAAATCATATCCTGTGTTTTATTTAAGGTAACACTGGATGCTCCGTTTGTATCAGTAGCTGGCATTTCCATAATCAAATTTGTGCATTCTGGATCACTGTAAAGTCCATATACTGCCCCTGCCACAGCTGCATTCGTCTTCTTGTCTTTCTTTACGATCGAAACGCTTGCCTGACTTACCCACGTAACAGAAAAATCCACGTACTTTTCATCGTCAACGGCCTCGCCAAAAACAAAGGCAAGATCCTGTAAATCGCCTCCCGTACTGATCTTATAAGCAGAATAGTCTTTCACGATAGTACCTTTCATGGTTGCTGAGAATGTCGCATTTACATCAGCTGCCTGTGTGATCGGTGCAGAAAGATAAAACTTCGTTCCACCATTGATCTCCACACTTGCCCCTGCAGCACTGGTTTTTCCAGTTGTTACATTATGAAACTTCACACCAGACGGCAGCTTAAAGGTAATAGACTGGAGGGTATCCGCAAGGAAAGTAACCTCTTCCGTTCTCTGCTGGTCACCTTCTACATATGCGGTTACATTCGGGTTTGAAAATGCCATATCTACTTCCGGAATCTCCGGCTGTGACATACAGTAATTATAAAGCTCCATTGCAAGTGACTTTCCGGTGCTGTTGGTGCCACTGAACGCATCGCTGCTTCCATTTGCATATGCAGCTGCCATATGGGTGATAATAAAGCGTTTTCCTGCTGAAAAATCCGGATGCTTTTCTGCAAAAAATCCATCATCTCCACTGGCCTTAGTTCCATAATAGCAAACCTTTGCCAGACTCTTTCCATCACTTAACTTTGTAATTTTATATGTTCCATCATCTGGACCACGTTTGGACGGCTGTACGCAATAAGCTGTTGCACTGACATTGCCATATTTTACTTTATATGGTGCTGTCTGATAGGAGCCAAGTCCATAGTCTGCGTAGTAATACCAGGAACCACGGGTGATGGTTACTTTCTTTGTCGTTGATGCTGCATAAGTTACTATCAAAGACGGTGCTTCTACATAGAACTCTACGCTTTCCCCTTCTTCCAGCGCAAACAGATCAATATCCTGGTCTCTTGCAGCGGTTAGCACAATTTCAAGATCAAGCCCTGTTTCCTGATCATAGGTTTCCTGATTCTCTGCCTCTTCCAGTGCTTCATTAAATTCTTCTTCAGATAAGCCTTCGGAAAAATCCTTTGTAGCTTCTTCCGTTGGAATTTCTGTCGTTTTTTCTGGTTCAGATTCTTCCGGTGCCTCTGTGATTTCCTCTGTCGCTGATTCTGCCGGAGCTTCTGTAACTTCTGCAGTTTCTTCTTCAGTCGAAACCTCTTCGTCTGATGGTGTCTCCTGCTCGATCACTACCGGCTGTGCTTCCTCTGGCATCTGTATATCTACCAAGCCATCGTCAGACTGCTCTTCACCACTCTCACTGCTGTTTCCATTTTCTGCAGCTTCAGTCGGTGTTTCTGTCTCCTGTTCTGTCTGTGGTGCTTCTTTCACAATCAGTTTTCTGCTGATCTGGTATTTCGGATGCTCCGTTTTTAAAGGCTGTACATAATAAACCGCTTTGTAGGAATCCGCTTTTTGTGTTGTAAACTCTTCGCCGGATTCATTTTTCGCTTCTTCAAAGGTAACTTTCACCTTCTCATTATCTGGAATCTCAATATTACTGAAATCTGTTTTCACATCAAAATTGCATCCATATTCCAATTCCAGGTCTTCTGCTTTCACCACTTCATCTACGTCCAGCTGATCTTTCACTTCCTCGTAAAGCGGTGGCTTTGGCTCCTCTGGCGGTACTTCTGCTGCATATGCACTCAGCGGTGAAAATACAGTAGTCATGATCGTCATTGCTGCAAGAAAACCTGATACTGCTTTCTTAAATCTTCCGTATCTCATAGATTCTACCTCATTCTTTCTTCATTATCTCTGCGGAAATTCCAGGTTAAACTTTACATAACCCTCCCCGGAATCTGCCATAACAACAGTTGCTTCATAAGTTCTGCCAGTCTTTTGAGAGCGCAGGTCTTTATAATGGATTTTTCCTTTTGCAAGCAGTTTCTTCACTGTCAAGGCATCCATCTTTTTGCCCTGGCTCTCAAAGAAGCGGTCATTCTTCCAAAGAGCAAACTGGCATTTTCTGTCTGAACAGTAAAAGTTTTTCTGTCCCTCATAGACTGGCCTCCCACATCTGGGGCAACTTCCCAGACTTTCTTTTTTCGTTCCATGAGAAAACTGCTCTTTCTGCTTCTCTGACACTCCTGAGTATCTGGAAATCAGTTCTTTTAACATCCGAATAATTCCCTGCAGGAAACCTCCTGCATCGGCTTCGCCTCTGGCGATCTGATTTAACTGCATTTCCCACTGGGCGGTCATTGCCGGAGATTTGATTTCATTCGGAAGAATAGTAATCAGGACATTTCCATCATTAGTTGGCACCAGATTCTTTTTTTCTCTGCTTACGAACCCGGAGCTGATCAGCTTTTCGATAATCCCGGCTCTTGTTGCCGGAGTTCCAATTCCCTTCTTTTCTGTATCTTCAGTCAGGTCTTCATTTCCTGCCCTCTCCATTGCCTGTAGCAGCGTATCCTCGGTAAACTGTCTGGGCGGCTGTGTCCATTTTTCCTGAACTTCCGCACGGCAGGGACCATAATCCTCCAGCAAACGGATTTCTTCCATCTGATGGATTTCCTCTGGCAATTTCTTACCAAAGAACAGATACATTTTCCGTTCAATCGCTTTAAAACCCTCCTGCCTTATGCGATGGGATAACATATGGAATAAAATGCCCTCACACTGAACATCACATTTATGGGATTCATAAACATATGCCCTGCTGGTTGCCATCAGGAACCGGCCTTCAATCAGATATAAAATATTTCTCTCTTTCGTTTTCAGTGCTTTCTGATCGGCTGCTCTTATCTGACTGGTCGGAATAATGGCATGGTGATCAGAGACTTTACTGGAATTTAAAGTCCTGTCAACTGCCGGTTCATAATCTTCCAGTTCCAGAAAATCCAAATCTCCCTCCAGAAGTTCTGCCAGTTCTTCTGCTGTCTGCTCCATATCATCACTCAGATACTGGCTGTCTGTTCTCGGATAAGTAATCAGCTTTTCCTCGTATAAAGACTGGGCGGCATCCAGTGTCTCCTGTGCGGTGTAGCCCAGAATCCGGTTGGCATCCCTTTGCAGTGTAGTCAGATCATACAGTTTCGGTGGCTGAACCGTCTTTGTCTGTTCCTCATCTCTGGTAATCTGGCATCGTTTTCCCTGGCACTGCTTCACAAGCTGTTCTGCTTCCTCAAGGCTGTTCATTCTGTCACTGACTGCTTCCAGATCACGACAGAACAGATGGGCTTCAAAATACTGTTCTTTTTTAAAACCTGTCACTTTTTGATTTCTCTCCACAATCATGGCAAGTGTCGGTGTCTGTACACGCCCTACTTTCAGGTTTTTGTTGTATAAAACAGAAAAAAGACGGCTCCCGTTAATCCCTACCAGCCAGTCTGCCTGCGCCCTGCATAAAGCACTGCGATAAAGATCATCATAGCAAGAGCCATCTTTTAAATTCTGAAATCCTTCCCGGATCGCTTTTTCTTCCATTGAGGAAATCCATAAACGTTTTACTGGTTTCCTGCAGCCTGCCTGTTCATATACAAGACGAAAGATCAGTTCCCCTTCCCGTCCCGCATCTGTTCCACAAATCACTTCCGTTACATCGTTACGATTCATCAATGTCTGTAAGATTCCGAACTGCTTCTTTGTTCCTTCCAGTATTTTTTTCTTCCATTTTTCAGGAATAATCGGAAGATCATCATAATTCCATTTGCGGTACCGCTCGTCATAATCGGCTGCATCACACAGTCCCACCAGATGACCTACACACCAGGAAACCAGATAACCATTTCCCTCCATAAAACCATCCCGGCGGCTTCTGGCTCCGATCACGGAAGCCAGAGCCATCGCCACCGACGGTTTTTCTGCAATTACAAGTCTCATTCTCCGTCTTCGTCCTCCTCGTCTTCATCTTCCAGAACCGCCCTTTCTTCCGGTTTTGCTTCCTGCATGTCTGCATCGTCCTTTTCATAGACCGGAGCTTCCTCGTACTCTTCATATTCCTCTTCATCATCAAATTCATGTTTTGGTTTATAGATCTTCATGTACCAGGCTCCTGCTCCAGCACCTGCTGCAATCAATCCAATGATCAGATAAGTGCCAAATCCAGCTTTATCTTCTGGCATCTGAACCTCTTCTTCTGTTTCTGGCTCATTGGTTTCCGTTTCCGGTTCTGGCGTCGGTGTTTCTGTCTGCTCGTCACTGCCATCTACGGTTGCATAAACCGTATCCACATCTGGAAGAGTAGTCGTATCTGCCAAGGTAAAATTCATCAGATCTTTTTCATCTACTTCCGTAAGGAAATACACGTTATCCTGGCTCTGGTCATTATCAATTACCAAATAAAACACTTTTCCGCTTTTGGTTGAAATGGTATAAAACTCCTTACCTGCAGCCGTGGTTGTAGATGAGATCGTATCTACTGTTTCATTCTGATTGGCAAGCTGCTCTTCGATTCCAGTTACAGTGCGGTCTGTCACAGTTCCTGTAGAAGAAGTCGGCTCGCTCGGAGTAGAATCCTGCGGTAATGGGGACGTCACTTCTGTATTTTCACCAGAAGTCGTTGTACTTCCCTGTGAATCGGCAGACTGGGCGATGGCCTGTTTTACCGCCCATTCATAATAGGGATTCTGCATGGAATAGGTATCCGATACATTTCCTGCAGCATCTTTTGCAGAAATTTCAATTTTCTTGGTCGTAAAATCCTTCTGTGTCAACTGGATCTTTAATTGCCCTTCTGATAAATCTGTGTATTCGGTTCCGTTGACAGTAATGCTTGCAATTCCAGATACTGTATCACTGGCCTGAATCGACAGAACACCCTCTGATAAAGAAGCAATCAATGTCGGTTTTTCATCGTCATAACACCGGATCGAGCGGTTTTGTTCATAAGTATTACCGCTAGAATCGGTAGCCCGGATATATACTGTAACGTTCTGAGAAATACTGATTGTCCGATTGGAAGTAATATCTGTCCAGGAACCATCTTCTCCAATCTTTGCTTCTACCTTTGTGATGGAAACGCCATCTCCCAGTCCGCTGTCATCCACCGTCACGGTTACACTGGTTTCTCCCTGTTTCCAGCCGGAAGGCTTTTCAATAGAAATAGCAGCTTCTCCTGCATCCTCTGCAAAAACTGGCATTGCCGGTCCGACACAGGATACAAGTATTCCGGTCAGCATGGCATAACAGATACCTTTCTTTATCCTCATTGTTCCTGTTTTTCCTGACCGGTTATCCACATTTTTCTTAGTTTTCAACTTTGTGATGTTCATCATTTCTGTCTTTCTCCTCCTTTTCGTGTAGCACCTCTGTCAGAGATTTTTTCTGCATTGCCGCACGAATTTCTTTTAACTCTTCTACGGTCAGTCCCCATGCCCGGATTTCATTTACATACTCATTATTCTCCGATTCCATGAGAGCCGCCTCGCATTCTTTCACGGTAAATTCATCTGCTTCCAGTCTTTTCTTAGAAGCGTCTCGTTTTTTCTTTGCTTTTTCCAGATCCTGTCTGGCTTTTTCTAATGGCTTCATGATTCTCCTTTCCGTGAAGCAGGATTTACCTGCTCCACCCTTTCTTACCATCTGGCTACACACATCCAATGCTGTTGGAAATAGGAACTATAGATATCGGATATTTTATTGGGATTTCCAGAATGTACCATCTGTCCATTTCCAATGTAGATGCCAACATGGGATGCACCAGAAGTTGCGTAGGTTCCCTGAAAGAAAATAATATCTCCCGGCTGCATCTCTGATTCCGGTATCACAGTCATTCTTGCCAATAATCCATTACAGTCCAGATGGCCAGTATTTAATACCCCTGAATTGGTCAGACAGTAGCTGACAAATCCCGAACAGTCAAATCCACTCGGAGAATATCCACCCCAAACATACGGAACTCCCTGGAACTGCAGGGCATACTGTACCAGTCTTTTCGCAGCTTCTGACGAATACTCCACATCTCCGCCCGGCATCGTATCACCAGTTTCAAAATAAAACAGCGGATTTAAGCGTTCTCCATTATGAAGAAGTTCCAGATGCAGATGCGGTCCGGTTGAATTACCGGTACTTCCGACTTTTCCAATTTCTTCACCTTTTTCAATCTGCTGTCCGGTTGATACACTCCTTGATGAAAGATGTGCATACCGAATTTCATATCCATCCTGATCTTCAATTACCACATAATTTCCATAACTGTCATTGTAAGTGGATGTGGTAACTTTACCAGTCAGCCCGGCAGCTACCGGCGTCCCTTCTGCCAGTGAAATATCTACTCCATTATGAAGCGCATTTGCTCCGGTTATCGGATGAATCCGGTATCCATAATAGCTGCTCACACGGTAATACCAGTTGATATCTGTAGGGCTTTCAAACATCTGCAGGTTGCCTTTTGTCTCGTTATATGCCGAAAACAGGGCTTTCTGCTGCGTATCCATACGGTTCTGGCAGATTCCTGTAAGGCTTCGGTTTGTCAGTGTAACACTGTAAACAGATTCTGTTGTGGTCGTTGTAACTTCAATCTCCTGACTGCCATTCGCATCAGAGAGATATGCTTCCCATGTGCGGTGTCCATGATTCAGCGCATCTGAATGCGAATCATAGTAAACATCAAAGGTAACTCCATACTGTGCAAGGTTTCCTGTATCCTCAACCGTATATTCCACGCCATTCATCACAACCTTTGTTCCAAATGGAAGAATCGGATTATATGCGTCTACGGCAATCGTATGATTTCCCTGTGGATATACACCACTGGCCGTCGGTCCCCCTGACCACTGCCCACAGCAGATCGGACAGCTGCAGTAACCAGAAGTCACTACCTGTCCCAGTGATTCTCCTACACGAACCATCTTCTTTTCCGTAATAGTTTCCGTGGAACTTTCTGCTGTCAGACTGTACTGAGCCGCAAACAGCGCATCCAGATCTGCTTTTACCTGACTGTCAAATTCAAAGATTTCATATTTTGCAGACAGGTAACTGATCAGAATAAACGGATCGTGTCCAATCTCATCAATGTTATAGCGGTACCGGTCATATCCGGTATGATCTGCTTCTATACGGTTGACCTTTTCCTGAAGGTTGGCTTCCAGCTGCGTATAATATAGATCCGCATCCCGGATAGCCTGGTCAGTTGACATATATCCTGCTCCTGTATAATTCACCACGTTCTGAATAAACATAGAAGAACAGGAAGTAAAAGAAGACATAATTAAAAGCATCAGGGCAAGCAATACTCCGATGCTTATAAATACCTTTCTGTTTTCCTTGAAAAAGTTGGTCACTTTACCGCCGATTTTCTTGATGTAATCAATGGTTCCGACTGTAGCCGTTCCCATTGACTGCTCCATCCGCTTGGCTTTGGCATATTCACGCTTTATCCGCTGTTTCTGAATCTGCTTTTTTATCTGGGAACTTCTCTGCAACTTCTCATCTTTAGACAAAAGATCCCGGTATCGCTTCTGAACTTCCACCCGGTCAGTTTTTCTTTCCAGTCTCCTTGCTGTCCGATTCTTTCTACGCTGCCGGGATCGGACACTGGCCTGTGCCAGTCTGACTGACCGCTCTGCATTTTGTTCTACCTCCAGAACGCCTTGCACAGCAGCATTATCATCCTCAGATTCTGCCAGTTTCCGACGCACTGCAGCTGTTGCTCCTCTTGCTGCATTTCCAGTCATTGTCTTTACTGGCTCTTTTGTGGAATTTTCCCCCTCAAAGTGCAGCCGCTTCTTTTTCCCAGTATCTTCTGCCGGCTGTGTGAACACCTGCTCACGATTGGAATGTGCTTTTGCCTTTTTCTTTTCAGGGGACACCACTTTTTCTGCTTTCTTTTCCAGATCTGCAGCACCTGTCTCTTTTTCAGCAAACTGTAACCGTTTTTTCTGTTTTGGACGTTTGGTTCCACCAGTTTCTTCTTTTCTGGAATCTCCCCTGCTGGTGTATAAGGTTTTATGCTCCCGTTCCTGTAATTTTCCTTCAGAAGACTTTTTCTCTTCTGTACGCAGCCTTTGAGCATTCTTACGGTTCTTCTGTTTTCCGCTATCGTTTGCAAAATGAGCCTGATCTGTTTCCAATTCTTTTACAAGCTGATCAGAAGCATTTTTGTATTGTACTTGCCGTTTTTTTCCACTTTCCGGTGCATCTCTGGACTGCTGTGCGCTACGGGGGCTTTCCACATATTCTTCTTTCCCCCGGTGGCTTTTCCGCTCCATCTTCACATCACCGGTTCTTCTGCTTAGCTTGACAGTGGACTTATCACTCAGGTTTTCTTCCACCAGACCATCTCTGGTCATCTTCTGGACTTTCCTGGCTCGGCTTTTCATCCTCTGCTGTGCCAATTAACTTTTCCTCCTCTTCGTGGTATCTGCCTGATGCAATCATCAGACAGCTGGTAAATACTCCGCTGAGCATACCAACAATATATGCGCCTCCCATAAGGACAAGGCATATCAATCTATCCATGTTTTTCCTCCTCTTACTCAATCCGGACGGCCACTTAATACCATCATCATCCCAATTCCGACGGTAACAAGTACGCCTGCTCCAAATCCAATTACAATGCCAATAAGTACGCCTTCTGCCATGTTAGACCTCCTGTTCTTCCGGTTTTGTCGTCATAATTCGATACAGTGATGAATTTTTCGGGAAGTGGTCGATAAACGGAATGATTACATTTCCGTAGAACAAAAGCCCCTCTCCTTCATTGCTGTTCGTTACATAAGACAGCTGGGTAGGTGAAATATTCAGCTGCTTCGCCAGAATCTGACGGTCACCGGATGCCTGATTCAGCATATAAATAAAATCTGAGTTTTCAAAAATGTTCTCAATCTCTCTGGATGCCAGTAAATCCTTGATATTCTGCGTAATACCAGTCGGAATACCGCCCCACTTACGAAATCGCTTCCAAATCTCCACAGAATAGCTGGCTGTCTGCTCTTCTTTCAGAAGCAAATGGAACTCATCAATATAGTATCTGGTAGATTTGTGTGCTGACCGGTTAATGGTTACACGGTTCCATACCTGATCCTGTACGATCAGCATCCCGATCTTTTTCAGCTGCTTTCCAAGTTCCTTGATATCAAAGCATACGATACGATTATTGATATCTACATTTGTCCGGTGATTGAATACGTTCAGGGAACCGGTAACATAAATTTCCAGTGCTGTTGCCAACCTCTGTGCTTCCGGCTCGTCCTGCTTGCGGAGAAGATCGTACAGATCTTCCAGAACCGGCATCTTCTCCGGAACCGGATCAGCCAGATATTCCTGATAAACCAGTCTGACACAACGGTCAATAATTGTCTTCTCGACTGGTTCCAGGCCTGTTTTTCCACCTACGATCAGCTCGCAGAGAGAAAGAATGAAGTCTGATTTCAGTGACAGCGGATTATCCTCTTCAGAATAATTCAGGTTCAAATCCATCGGATTGATATACTGATCTGATACCGGAGAAATACGGATAACCTGCCCGTGTAATGCAGATACCAAGGGATAATACTCGGCTTCAGGATCACAGACGATAATGTCATCTTCTGTAATCAGGAAACAGTTGGCAATCTCCCTTTTCGCACTGAAAGATTTACCGGAACCCGGTGTACCAAGAATCAGTCCATTCGGATTTTTCAGTTTTTTCCGGTCAACCATGATCATGTTATTAGACAACGCATTCAGCCCATAATAAAGGGCTTCCCCATTCTGGAACAGTTCCTGTGTCGTAAATGGCACAAAGATTGCTGTTGCCGAAGTGGTAAGCCCTCTCTGAATTTCAATTCTGTTTAACCCCAGCGGAATACTGGACATCAGCCCTTGCTCCTGCTGGTAGTCCAGCTGGCGTAAGGAACAGTTATATTTCTGTGCAATACCCTGCACCTGAAAGATATTGTTATCCAGCTTCTGCCGCTTCTTTGCGGTACTCATCACCAGTACCGTCACCAGAAACATACGCTCATTTCTGGACTGCAGATCTTCCAGTAAGTTTTTTGCTTCCTCACCATAAGTAACCAGATCCGATGGCAGCACATCCATATCATATCCGGAACGTACTGCTTTTTTCTGTTCCTCGATCTTCATTTTATCCAGATCCGAAATCTTTCCCTTGATCATCTTGATTGCTTCTGCCTGATCAATAGACTGAATATGGATATTCACATTAATGCTGTCCTCCACATCCAGAAAATCTGCAAGCATCCGGTCTGTCAGTTCCGGTGCCAGGATCTGCAGATAACTGACGGAACCGATTGTCTTTCCCATCAGAAACGTTTGGTTTTTGGTGAAATTGAAGGAAGTCGGTGCAATGAAGTCCTTGGTCTTCATACCGGTTTCCGGAAGCATTTTGTATTCAAACCGGAACGGTTCAATCCGATCCTGATTGAAAATGTGGTACATGATTTCCAGACGCTCACAGCCATTCAAAGAATGCGCCTGCGCCCCAAGCACCTTAAAGTTATTCAGCACATCTGCCTCTATACGTTCCAGCCTTGGTCGTGCGATCTTCAGATCTTCTGCCTCAATGCCAAAGGTAATATACTTGGTCTTCACCAGACCGTTGTTCCCCTTCGCCAGCTGATTTTTCAGCATTCCCTTATATTCCTCACGGATTTCATTAAAATCATCATCCTGTGATGGAATATCAATGGTTTTCTCAAACTCTGTCGCATCCACCTGCTGATTAATGAACGACAGCTGTACAGAAATTGAAGAATCGAAGTAATTCAGGAAATCACAGTAATTCTCGAAAATTGTCGTTTTATCTTCATTCAATGCCAGCTGATAATTGATATCATAAAACTGGATTGTCTTGGAAAAGAAAGTCTTTGTCACCTGACAGATTCCATCCTGAAACATCCGTAGATAAGGAATGGACTGCTGCGCTGTCCGTGGCACTTTTGCCTGCTTTCTTCTGCGTTTTTCCTGCTTCTTCCGTTCCTTTTCCTTTTTTGCAAGTTTCTTATCTTCTTTGCTTCTTTTTGCTTTTCGGGATTTTCTGAGGTCCGCTTCCATATGCTGCAGCTGCTCTTCCCGACGGTTTCTTTTTGCCATCTGGCACATCCTCCTCTTTCAGGAGCCTACCGATCTGACTGTAAAAGTTTTCTGTTTTATAGGGTCGTGTCCCCGGATTGATAAACTTCTGCCTGATGATATTCCCCATTACTTTTTCAAAGGGAAGTCCATCTTTCTCATACATGGCCATAAAAAAGAAAGGCAGCATCACTGTTACCATCAAAATTGCTGCAATGCTGGAGCCTAACCCTTTTCTGGTCAGAAAATAGAATGGAACTCCCACCAACGCTGCCAGACTGAAAAAGATCAGCTGACGCTTGGTTAAATTCAACACTAATTTGGTTTTGACCTGTGTCAGGTCTTTTGGTACTGGTACATAAGCCATATTTCTTCACCTGATACCGTTTTCCGGTATTTTCCTTTCTCCCATTTTAATGGGCATTAAAGATTGACTTTGATAAGCTCGCTGTTTTAAACAGTGAATAGGCAAGGACTATCGTATAAGCTGCTATGGAGAACATCGCCCCATGAATATTCGATGAGATCGTCATCGACTGTACAATGACTGCATAAATCCCTACGCAGACCATCATAAAGAAACCCTGAAATGCCAGCGCAAACAGTCCTTTCAAATAGTTATTTCCGATATTGCCCCATTCTTTGTTGGTCATGGTGGCAAACGGAATTGGTGCTACGGAACACGTCAAATATATCTCTATCATACGTCCGTAAAGAATTACGGTTATGGCAACCGATAATATTTTCATGGTCATGCTAATCAGCATCGTTTCCAATGCCAGCAAGAACAGTTCCCCGACTTCCATATCTTCCATTGTGTCCAGCAGATTGGTGATTGCTGTTGTTGCATCAATCTCTGTACTTCCACTGATCACTCCGGCAGCCCCATTGACCACATGCTGGCCAACATCAAAGACCGCCATCGTGATGTTAAAGGTATTCGTTACCAGATAAATCGCAATATATGCCTTGAATACCCAGATAAAAATATTAAATGTCTCAAACTCATGAAAATTATTTTTCTGTGTCACCATCGTAATCAGTTCATAACACAGGACAAAGGTAATGATCATCCCTGCAATGGGGACCATTACCGTTTCCGACAGATTTTTGATCAGCGAAAAAACACTCCCGTTCCATCCCTGCGGTGTCTGTCCGACCTGTGCTGCGATTGTGCCAACTTTGTTGTTGACCTCTACGAACATATCTTCCATCCCTGACTGGATAAAGTTGATCAGTATATCTTTGATGGCTTCCGTAATACGTTCGACAATGGTATTCAATCTCTGTTACCTTCCATCAGAATAAGGAAGAGAGCTGTGGAATCAGGGTAGTTCCCAGCGCCATAATGCCAGCTCCTGCCATGAGCTGCTTAATTCCCTGTGACTTTGCCCCAGGGTTGTCATTTCCGTAACCTTCCAGAAGGTTTACCACTCCCCACACACCAAGGCCAGCGCCGATTGCTGTAACCAGTGTGGACAGAGTGCTGACTGCACTGCTGAAAAATGCCATATATTCTTATAAGCCGGTTCTGTAATTTGATTTGTCCGTCAAGTAACGGATCTGGGAGCAAGTCCTGATTTTCTCCAAGACCCATCACCGGCGTTCTCCTTTCTTCTTTATTCGGTCCTCTACGCTCCCATCTATCTGAACACTTGCTTCTGCAAATGGAATTGTTTCGGATTTCCGCTTATTCACTTTCCTGTGTAAGATCTATTTCTGTAACTTCGACCTCTTCCTCCGGCTTCGGTACATACTGCGGATTTAATTCAATTTCTGGACGGAACCAGTTCTTTGGATCTGCATCCGACAGATATCGGTAGTTAGGATGTTTTGTAATATCATATTTATCAGAAAAGAATGGCCTAGCCCCTCTGATCTGCAAAATACATTTTCCTCCATCCATCACTGCGATTTCGTCTTCTGTCATCAGCTGTTTACCGAGCTTCTGGTAATTCAGTCCATAAGACTTCTGGTTACTTCTTGTTTCAGAAGTGTTATACAGATCAATGGTTTCCTTACCAAGAATCTCGCTGATTTCCTTTAGCGTCGATTTCTCTTTTCCACCAAGGAATAACGTCGTATCACAGTTTCCCACCAACGTATCTGCTGCGTCCTGATACATGGTTTTCAGCTGCGACTGTGACTGCAAAATAATAGAAGCAGAGATCTCCCTGCTTCGGATCGTTGCAATCAGTTTATCCATATTGGGAATCTTTCCCGTATTTGCGAACTCGTCACAGATGACACGCACATGGATCGGCAGCCTGCCACCATACACATCGTCTGCTTTATCGCACAACAGATTGAAAAGCTGGGACTGCAGCATAGCAATCACGAAGTTAAATGTGGTATCTGTATCCGACATAATGAGAAACAATGCTGTCAGCCGGTCACCGATCATATCCAGTTCCATTTCATCATAGGACATGATCTCACGAAGCTCCGCTATATCAAAGGGAGCAAGTCTGGCTCCACAGCTAACCAGTATGCTTTTTGCAGTTTTGCCCGCCGCAAGTTTATATTTGCGGTATTGGCGCACTGCAAAATGTTCCGGTTCTTTCTCTTCCAGTTCCTCAAACAGAAGATCTACCGGATTCTGATATTCTTCATCATCCTCTCTTACCTCTGATTCATTCAAAAGATCCAGAAGCGTAGAAAAGTTCTTCTCTTCTTCACTTCCTTCATACCAGATATAAGCAATCAGGGCGGTATATAAAAGTCTTTCCGCTTTATACCAGAAGTCCTGATTTTCCTTTTCGCCTTCACTTTTGGTATTTGCCATAATGACTGTAACCAGTTTCAAAATATCCTTTTCGGACTTTATATAGGCGAAAGGATTGTAATGAAGACTTTTTGAAAAGTTAATGGTATTCAGTACCTTAATGACATACGGCTGATAAATAGGCTTTCCATCTGTGCCTTTTATCACTTTCCCATTAGCATCCCTTTTCGGTGCGCCACGCTTTAAAAGCCTGCCGACCTCCCCGATCAGGGTTCCTTTTGGATCAGTTACCACATAACTGCAGTTCATCTGCATGACAGATGGTTTTACAAAGAAACGGGTTTTTCCTGATCCAGATCCCCCGATAACCAGAATATTCTTATTTCTGGCAAACTTCGGATTCTTTGGTCTGCTTTCCATTGTGATAGATTCTGTAGCAGTCAATGGAATATTCATCCAGGGATTGTCTGACATATATGGTTTAATATCATCCCTGTCTCCCCATCTGGCAGAGCCATATTCCACACCTTTTCGGAGCTTCTTGGCGTCCTGCTGCTTCTGCCACATCAATAGCTTTGCAGCCACCGCCGTCCCTGCACCAATCAGAATATCTATGATATCCGTACTTGGAACCAGCCCCAACACCTTATCAGAATGTGTCATCAGATACATCATCTTATCGCTTACTGTCATTCCTGGGCTGATCTGATACAGACAGGAAATCCGGTTTGCAATAACAAAGATAAAAAAATAAGGGATATTGATAGCCACCAGCCTTTTTATATCCGTGGCGGACAGCTTACCCTTCAGCTGGTTAAACAGTTTCTGAAAAAAATCAGACAGAAATTTCAGTTTTACAGTTCTGGTATGACTTTTCTTCAAAAATCTTACCTCGACTGCTCCTGATGGTTCTGTCTGACTTTATCTTTCTTCTGTACTTTCATCATACCCCTGAGTTTCTGCAGCTTCTGATGGATAGACGGTTTATTTGCCCGTTTAATTTGAGCCGTGGAAAAATCACGAAATGCCGCATTTAATGCGTCCTGATCTCGCCCTTTAAAGAACACCATATATACAGGTGGATCTTTGCTCTTATCTTTTTTCAGGGCATAATTGATGCCGTATTTTCTGGCATACCGCTCAAAAGAACGGATATTTTTGTTGGTAATCTCAATGTTGGTCATACCTCCATTTTGCTTTGCCAGTTGCTTCACTGTAACTTTTCCAGTCTTTTGCGTCTGCATCTTTTGCTGCTTTTTTTGATTATGTGACCGAAGATAAGCCCGCATAGCAGCTTTTAACACATCTGCTGTCAGCTTCGTCGTTCGGATACATAATGCGATTGTTTTTTGCGTAACTTCTTCCTGCATTTACCTTTGACCGGAGCTTCTCCGGCTTCCTCCTTTCCATGAATTAACTGCTGTCCTCTATCGGAATCATTTTCATCACCTTCTTTCCTGCTTATTATTGCTGTAACTTCAGCCACTCCAGCTTGATATCCTGCTCATGCAGACGCTGATCCTGTCCCTGATAAATAATCGGAAGACACATTTCCATCAGCCTGCTGTAGATTCTCTGGTGATCCATATCCAGATCTGCTCTCGTCATATCCTGATAGGACAGATTTGTGGTCACAATCAGAGGTTTCTTAATACAATATCTGCGATCAATGATGTTATAAATCATTTCCAAAGCAAATTCTGAGTTGCGCTCAATTCCCAGATCATCAATAATCAGAAGCGGATAAGATACCAGATGGGAAATAAACTCATTTTTATCCGCATAGGGCTTGGTTAATTCATTTAAAATTCTGGAAAAATTGGTCATCATAACCGGTATTCCCTGTTCCATAAGCCTATTTGCGACACAACCGGCAAAGAAACTCTTCCCAGTTCCTACCGGTCCCATCAGCACATATCCAATATTGCGCTGCTGCATATCCTTCCAGTTCTCCACATACTGCCTTGCAATATCCAGCTTCGGGGTGCTGCCATTATCATTTTCAAATCGCCACTCCCGAAACCTTGGTTCTGTCAGCCCTACAGATTTCAGATTGCTCACCTTAATTGCAAAATCCTGTTTGCGTTCCTCCTCTTTCTGAGCTTCCAGTTTCTCTCTGTCACATCGACACAGACAAGGCAGGATTCTTTCATGGCCGAGTACCTTATATCTGTTTTCTTTGCGTTCCCCACAGATACCACACCAGCACAGCCCTTCTGCATCCAGATAATCTGTATTCTTCAGGTTCTGGTTTTCCTTTACTTTCTGTGCTGTCTGCTCAATGATATGCTCAACCATTAGAACCCCTTTCCTTCCGGCAGATCATAGTTCTTACCTGGAATATTCTTTTGTTCCTTTACCGCCCAGCTACAGATCGTAGCATAATGGTTCCGGTATTTTTTTCCTGTGGAAGCCATATAAGAAGATAGCCGTTCAATCCAGTTCTGCCAGTCATATGGGAACCTGTGCTTCAATTCTTTCAGTTCCCGGTCAGCCAGAATTACATTCTGAAAACTGCCACAACTATACACAGATTCAGATTTCCTTATAAAAAAAGAATCAGTATTACTCTCTTCATTCTTATTTCTATCAGTATTACTTGCGTCTGACTGGCAGACTTCTGGAACTCCGGCTGACAGACTTCCAGATATCTGGCTCTCAGACATCCGGATATCTGATATGTCAGACTTCCGGACATCTGGCTCCCGGACTTCCGGCTCTCCCCTTGTCCGATTCACAGAAGCAAAATTCTTTACATAAATCAGATTGGGTTTGTTCAGTCCCACACGTTTCCGCTCAATCAGACCAATCCCATTTTCTTTTGTATCCAGCTCATCCAAAAGCTGATAAATACGGTATCTTGTCCATTTGAGGACTGACATCATTTCTTCAATGGTGTATTGGATATATACATTCCCATTCTGATCTATCCAGCCATTCTTCCTGGATAATCCTACCCGGTCAAGCATCAAGCCGTATAATATCTTTGCTTCTGAGGAAAGACCAGCAAACCGTTCATCTGAAAAAAGAATCTTCGGAATCCGGAAGAATGTAAACTGCTCAGATTCATGCTCCTGAAAGTATGAAAACTCCATTGCATTTCTACTCCTGTTCTTTCTGCTCCGCAGTCATATCCAACATATTTTGTGTAAATCCAATCACGGCGGAAAGGTAAGATTTTCTTGCTTCACCAAGACAACATTCCACATCTTCAAGATATTTTTCTGGAAATTCAAAAAGAAGCTCAAATCCGATCAGTGTAGCCTGCAGCTGTTTATATTTTCCTGCTGTCCAAAGGTTATCCAGAAATTTAATCAGTTTCTTTGAATCTTCTTTCGGATTATTGAAAACTGCTCGCAAAAATACTGCCAGCTCTTCTGCTGCTTCACAGGCATCATCATAGATGGCGTCTTCATCAATCTGTCCATCCTCATCAATATAGCCCCTCTGCTGCATATCAACGATCTTTCGCTTCTTAGGGCTGAGACTGTAATACGCCTCATCTTTATAACTGTCAAAATATTCTTTGGTTCTTTCTGACATCAATGGCTCTGCTGTAACATGACCTCCCAGATTAAGATCTTCCAGTATTTCTTCTATAGCCGTTTGGAAATTATTCCTGTCTTCTTTATTCATTTTCGCCATGTATTTAGGTGAAATACCTGTAAAGCATCTTGCATAGCCACACCCTGATGCTCTACAAAAATTTTCTTCATTACTTTCTTTCATTTTCTTCATTATGTCTTCCTCCATCTGTTTTTCATTGTCAGTAATATCCTTCACATAGAACTGGCAGAGTTTCCCCGGATAAGGTACTGTCACTTCTACCATTTGATCATGTTCTTCCAGTTCTGCAAGTGCCTGGTCAATCCGATATCTGGATATATTCAGATATTTCTTCATTTCCTGTTTTGGATAAATCACATAAGTGTCTCCATACTCATCTACCCACTCATTTCTGATGGCCATTTCCTTTCTGTCCAACAGCAGTGCATAGATAAGTTTTGCATCCATAGATAAATCCTCGTACTGCTTATCATAGAAAAGCACTTTCGGAACATTCAAACACTCTACCGGCATAAATTCTGAATTATTATTCACGATTTTCCTCCTCTTTCATAAGTTTTTTTAAGTTGATCAGATCATCCATTTCACTCAACCGCCCAATCAGCATTTTCAAATACGCAACAAAATAAGTGCTGTACATTCGCTGTGCTTCTTCCTGCAAAGATGCTGCATAGAATGTTTCCAGTTCCTCATGCGGTCTGCTGTTTCTGTAAAGCTGCTGAACATACAGGTGAATGTGCATATAATGCTGTTTCATGGATAATTCCTTCAGATATAAGGAAATTGTCTGAAGTTCTGACATATCCAGTTTTTTCTCCAGCATCGCAGCCAAGAAAAAAACAGCCTCTTTCATGGCTGCCTTCTGGATTTCATATTCATCTGCTTTTTCATTTTCTGTCAGGATTCCTTTTTCCTGCATCAGTTCTTTATCTACCTGATTCATTTTGCCCTCCTTATCGAAACGGTAATTCTTCTCCATATCCATCCGGGATATGCTGAAACCCATCTGCATCTGTTTCTGGAAAAGGTATCGGAGTGTTCCCACTAGCATCTTTTCCGTCAGCGAATTCCAGTCGGCTTGCAGTTACCTCTGTGGTATAGACCGTTTTATCTGTTTCCTTATCTTTATAGCTTCCGATCATCAGCTCACCAAGAATTGCAACACGCTTTCCTTTTGTCAGGTAATCCCTTGCGAAATCTGCCTGTTTTCCAAAAGTTGTAATTTTAATATAATTGACACCTTTATTAAAATTTCTCGGCACAGCCAGATAAAATGATGCAATATGATACTTTCCTTTTTCTGTCTCGACTTCACTATAACCGGGATCTCTCACCAGACGTCCAATAAGTACAACCATATTCATCCTTCCTTCCCCCCTTTCTTATTCTATTTGCTACCTTACTGGCAACACAAGAGTACGGCAGATCAGATACGAAATAAAAACCAATCTGCCGCACAGCTTCTATTGTCAGCAGCCCTGGCGATAACCAGGGCTGTCATCATTTCAGAAAACAGTGCTAGATTGTCTTTTCACATGTGTAACCCATTTCAGGGTTCACCCAATCCGTTCACGCCATTGCAGGCAGTCTCAGCCATATCGTGTATGGTCTTCAGATTCCTCACTTTATCTGACCGGCATCATCGGGAGTATCATTATTGATCCGCAGCTTTCCATAGAAAAGCCATATGCAGACCTCTGTTTCTATTATCCTTACGGACTATCCGGAACTCTCTACAGCAGCTCCGGCGAATTGGCAAGCTCATTAAGTTGTCATTGTACGCAAGCTGCCACGACTTAAATGATGGTGTGGCCTGCTCAATTCCTAAATACAAAAGGTGGGGATTTAGTTAAGAATCTTTTTGAAAAAATTTTTGATATAATTTTCAGAACTGTAAAAGTCAAAAAAATAGTCCTGCCAGACAACGATGTTATCTGACAGGACACTATTGATTGTGATTTCCTTAATTATGATGTCATAAAACTGTTTCCCTCAAATGGACTTTCGCTTCCCTCTGCGTCATCCATAAGTATATTCATTGCAATAATATATTTTGCAGCATGTGGCTGCTGGTCTATCATCTCCTCCAGAGATTCTTCCAAATCATATTTATGATAACGAACCCAACAAGCTAAGTTACAGGATTGCTGAACAATATCACGAATCATGCTCCGCATGGTTTCTTCATATAAATGAATTGCGTCTGCATCAATCTTTTCGATATTCTCCTGTAATTGCCTGTCTGCTTCTTCTTTCCTCTGATTTAACAATTCATATTGTTCCTGATAGCGTGCTTGGTATTCCTCAGGTAATTGAATAAACGCCCATAAAGCCTTTACAACATCTGGATCCAGATCTCTTTTTAATGCTGGTAGCTGAATATATTCTTTCTCCATAATAGTTTCCTCACTTAATAATCAATTCTCCAATTTTGTGTTGTGCTGATTCCAGTATAACTTCCATAAACACTCCGATCCACAGAAAGAACAGCAAGATACCACTGGCAACTGCAAGTAAAGCAAACCGCTCCCATTGTCTGTACCAGAGCAGTGTTCCAATCAGCATAAAACCCAGAATGAGATTGGCAATCCCTTTGCCGATGCAGTAGATTTCAACTACGATCTTTACCAGTAAATGGGCAGTGGCTAATAATAACCACACCGGTAACAATAAAATTTTTCCTGCCATTCTTAAAACAATCATAAGTACCTCCTTCAGTTTGCGTACTGTGGCATGTCGTGATTTACCGCTGCTTTATAATAACTTCCAATCGTTGATGGTGCATTAAATAAAGCAGCCAGCAAATATTGTTTTATGTTTCTGACTTTCGTAGTATTTTTATCCATGCACTCCAGCACATACTCGATATGCGAATAATTCAGTTTCAGTAATTTTCCCTTCACAAAGCCTGCCGGATAATATTCGCCGGCGATCCGTATCATATCCTTTTCAGTTTGAACGGTCTCCAGAATCAGCTGATATATTTCTTCTACCAGATCCTGCTCTCTGCTGTATGTATGCAGTAAAACATCAAAATCAATATTTTTCTTTACCAGTTCAGCATAAGCATTGATTGTCTGTTCTTTTTGATCACATCGAATCCTATCGCCATCTGATTTGATATGATTCGATTTTATATTACTCTGGTTATTATAATTCATATAAGTCTTATTATATAGAGGTACCGTTTTGGGAACCTCTTGAAGTCCGCTATTTGGCACTTCTGAGGTATCTGTTTCGGCACCTCTGAGGTGCTTATTCATCACCTCAGAAGTTCCTATTTCGATACTTCTATGTACCAAATCTTTTTCCTGTGAAGTTCTCATTTCATTACTTCTCTGATGCGCCATAAAGCTCTTAACATATATAATGTTCGGCAATCCAAAGCCTCTCTTTTTCTTTTCAATCAGTCCGATTTTCTCCAATTCTGTAAGATAATCCATTGCTTTTTTCTTAGAGAATCCCAAGTCACTCTGTATCTCCGTGATCTGATAGATAATGTACACTTTGTTTTCTTCGTCAAGCCATTTATTTTTCATTGACAGTCCCATTCTATCCAGAAGTACCGAGTAAAGGACTTTAGCTGATAAAGACAGTGCGGAAAATGCTTCATCTAATAATAATATTCTTGGAATCCGGATAAAGCTGAACTGATCAGCCTGAGTGCCATAATAGTATTCAAAATTCATACTGTTATCTCACCTCTTTTCCATTGATCCAGAAGTTCCAGAATTACACTTTCCATATCCTCCGCCGTATATTTATCAGAGAAGAAATTTCTCAGTTTTTTCTCTGATAACGTGATTTTTTGTTCCTGCTTCCTGCCAGGCTGACTGTTTACCAGTATGGAGATCATTTTCGCCTGCGTCATCGGTCCTACTTCAAGTGCTGTGCGGAGTGCTGCTACCTGAACTGCTTTAACCGTACCATTTTCTTTGATGTATTCAAATAACCATGTTTGAATCTCTTTGTCAATATAGGAAATGTCAACCGCAACGGTAAACTGCAGACGTTTCTTATCTACATAATCAAGAAGGTCTGGAATAAGTTCTGTTAGGCGGATATACCTTCTGACTTGGTTTTTACTTTCGCCAACTTGTTTTCCTATTGCTTCGGCTGTTTCTGACTTCCACCCAATTTGGGTGGAAGTGGAACTTGCAATATCATTTCTGGCACCTTGCCTCTTCATCGCATCCATTTTCATTTTATATGCAAATGCCTTTTCACTCGGAAGTAGTTCTTCTCGTTGGATATTGGCATCTACCATTATAACAATGGCTTCATCGTCTTCCATATCTCGCACAATGGCCGGTATTGTTTCCAGTCCTGCTTTTATCGCTGCGTGCATTCTTCGATGCCCGGATATCATCTCATAGCTGTTATTCTTATCTGGCCTTACTAAAACAGGTGTCAGCACACCATTCTGTTTAATACTCTCTACCAGGTCATCCATCTTATCATCATCCAAAACCTTAAATGGATGATTTGCAAAGCTATGAATTCTGCTAATCTCAATATCTGTTGCACTTTCCTCACCGGACACTCCCAGCAGTTCATCTATACTAGGCATCTTTATTTTGTCTGCACTCTTACTCTTCATTTCCCAGTACCTCCTTTGCAATCGTCTCATATGCTTTCGCTACTTTTCCATTCAGGCAATGAGAAAAAATGCTGACACCTTCTGCACTTGTTTCAGCTGCTTTCACTGACATAGGAATCACCGTATCAAAAATCTCTATCTTTTCTCCATAAGCTTCACGCACTTTACCAGCCACATCTTTTGCATAGTTTGTGCGGAAATCTACCATTGTGAGAAGTATTCCTTCAAATACGAGCTGCCTGTTCAGACGTTTCTTCACCATTGCAATCGTATGTATCAGCTGCTGAAGACCTTTCACCGGAAGGTAAGCCGCCTGTACTGGAATCAACACGGAATCCGCAGCTACCAGCGCATTAATTGTCATTAGTCCCAGGCTTGGCATACAGTCAATCAAGATATAGTCATAATTCGTTCTCACAGCCTCAATATATTCCTTCATAATTAGCTCTCTGCTCATCACATTCCCCATTGTTACTTCCAATGCTGATAATTCGATATTTGCCGGAAGCAGATCTACATTTTCTTTATGATGCAGAATGCCATCTGTGATCTCAAATTCTTTTTCATTGATGATAGCCATCATAATTGTGGCAAGTGTAGTTCCTATTTCGTCCGGTTCTACATAACCAAGACTGGCTGTAAGGCTCCCCTGTGGATCTGCATCAATCAGCAACACTTTCTTTCCCTGTCTGGCAAGTCCAATTCCAAGATTTACGGTTGTGGTGGTTTTTCCAACTCCACCTTTCTGGTTTGATATTGCGATTACTCTACACATAATTTTCCTCCTATTTTGCTACCGTTTTCTGCGGTTTCCATTGGTTTAACATGCTCAGTATCTCTTCTTTCATTTCTGCCGGGGTATATGATTTTGGGAAATACCGATACAGTTGTTCGTTGTTAAACATCACTCTGGTAATTTCCCCTTTTTTGATCTCACCCATGATCTCTCTCATTTTTGTTCCCGTCAGCTTTTTCTCACGGCTTAATTTCTTCATTCTCTGTGCCTGGGAAATGGATGGGACTGCCTGTGTATACTCCATAGCATCTATAAATTCCTTTTGTTCCTCTATCGTTAAATACGAAAGTTCCACAGCCGGGTTAAATGAAAGTTCACCGTTATCCAGCTTTTCCAGTAACTCAGGAATAAGATCCGTCAACTTCAGATACCGCTGTACCTGTTTTGCGCTGTCACCAAATTCTTCACCAATGATTTCTACTGTCTTTTTTCCTTTCAACGGGTAGTCAGACTGGCTACTTTTTCTTCTTCCTCCGGTTCGCTTCATAGCTTCATTCTTCATCTTATAAGCAAAAGCCTTTTCACTGAATGTTATCTGCTGCCTCTGTAAATTGGAATCCACCATATTAATTACTGCTTCATCATCCGACATGACTCTGATAATGACCGGCACCTTCCTGTAACCAAACTTTTCAGCAGCTGCCTTTCTTCTGTGTCCGGAGATAATCTCATAAA
>OGCO01001403.1_pt1 | contig 36430 bp, 50 predicted proteins | sample 1570171 | NCBI WGS metagenome assembly OGCO01 (sample SAMEA4370583, study PRJEB24528) | human gut metagenome
AGAGTGTGAAATGCATTTTATTCTCTTTTCATTTCTCTGAGTATTAATAGTTTTGAGCATTAATAAATTGTGTGTAATATTATGATTCATAGTCACTTAGATGTGGTATATGAAACTGATTCACCTTATAAATAGAACTTGGGCATTAGCTGGAGTCAGGTGAAGGTAGTAATACAAAACCCCCACTAAATTCATGTGAATGTATAGCTAAATTTAATGTATAGCTAAATTTACTGAGTGTATCACAAAACCAAATATACAAAAAGACAAACAAACAATCTTATAATCACTAATTAGTCATACATTATTTCTTATTTAGACTATTGAGGAGCATGACTTAATGAAAGTTAGCTGGGAAGTAAAGATACATACACTACTCAGGACTGTGTGAGACAAAGACAATCATCTATTGATTGTGTAATCATCAATAGCTTAGTGATGAAGCAAGAATAGACTCAACTTAGAACCCAGAAACAAGTAATGAGTAAGATTGTGAACTGTGTATCCAATATTGTGTAGTAAAATAAAATATGATGTAGTAAAGTGGCACAGGTTTATGTTCAGTGCATTAAATAGGTAATGGAGACTAAAGAGACATACATTATATAATAATATTGTCTTGGATAAAGTCTGACCTTCTATCTTTACAGGATTAATCAAGAGAACTACAAAGCACATTAGTTTAATGCAAAACATTATTGAGGTATAGTACTTAATAATATGATGGTTCAAATCCATCATGTGCTTCAATTAACAAACAACAATCAATCAATCAAACTTTCAAACAAATGTCCAAGAAACATACATTTCACCGAGAGAATTGCAATACCTGCATAAGAATGTCCATAGTGGATATACTCGGCAGAACAATTGTTCTATCAGGTACTCATGCCTTTGAATGGCAGGTAATTATAGTTGGTGAAAACAGTTTAACTGTCATCAAGTTTGCCAACAGAGTGAAAGCAACAAAGGAGTTCAATAAATACAGGAGAAAGAAATGGTAAGTACAGAAGATATTATAACAATCATACTAATCATTGCTTTCTTTGTATATTTGGCATCAAAAGACAAGGAGAGTAAATGAGAAGAACAGTGATTTACACACTACTCATCACATTAAAAGACCAGTCAGGACTCAAGTTATGTATTCACAAAGAGCAAAAACAGAACAATCATGGAAGAAGAGATACAAGAAATCTTAGAACTTGAAGGGAATATACAGACAGATGAGTCTGCTGCATTCTCTACAGAGCCAGTCTATGCACCACAATATACATGTCCTAATTGTGGAGAGCTGTTTGATGGACATGAATGTGAAAATTGTCATTATACAGAAAACAGATAAAATGAAAACAACCATTGAAGTGGTGGGTATGATAATTACCTTGCCTTTCCTTGCTTTAGAAGCAATGATAAAAGGAGTAATGTATATTCTTTACTTCCCTCTTATATTGTGTATTGCCATCATCTATCCTTTCATCAAAAGGGTAGACCTCAGTTGGACTGAGAAATGGTGGAAATATGCCAATAAATGGAAGAAGGGATTTTACTCTGGTTACATTTATAGACTGTGGAAAGTAGAAGATTAACAACCATGTGGGAGTAGGAAACTACTCCCACTTAAATAAACAAATAATCATGGTACGAACAATTTATGTAGTATTTGTAGAAGACAAAGTACAAAACACTTCTCACTTGAAGGAATACATGTTCCTGTGTCCTTTTGACTATATCAGGGTTGGAGATATTATCAAAGACCCAAGATATGTATCTTACATGCAGGTAACAAGGATTACTCCTTGTTGTGCAAGAGTACAGGAAGGCTTTACCTTGAAGGATATTCAGATTGAGAGTTTGAACAAGAAAAAGGTAGTGGCAACTCAAGGCAGTGATTTTGACATTGACAAGCAGAGAAACAACATGGAAACAAGAAACATCAGTATCACTCTTGAACAGGCAATGGAGTGGTACAACAGTGGAAATGCCACACTGAGAACATTGGTATTGAATGCTTATACAAAGGATGAGTTGGAACTCAACTATGGCTTGATTGAATCCAAAGTAGACCAAGCTTGTGGGTGTTTCAATACTCCTATGTGTGAGCAGAAGAAGTTCCAAGTACTTGCAAAGCTGGCTATTATTGCCAAGCATTATAACAAGAATTGGAAGAAGACTACCTGCAACACAGGATATTTCCTTGGCAACCATAACAGTGGAAATGGTCCTGTAGTAGAAACACTGAATGGTGTTAGTGTATATCAGCACAACACAGTACAGTATGCAGGAGTTGTGTACTTCAAGAACCAAGAGGATGCTATCAAGGCAGTCAAGATTCTTGGTGATGAAGTCAAAGAACTGTTCAAATAGGTTTTAGTTCGGGTAATAAGCCAATGGCAAGCTCATCTGTGAAGACCAGCTTGCCTTTTCATGCTGCCATAGCTCAATTGGATAGAGCAACAGCCTTCTAATCTGTGGGTTCTGAGTTCAAGTCTCAGTGTTGGAGGCTTATTGGGCATTTTCTATAGAAATTGTCTCAAAGTAGAGGACATGATTTTCAATCCTCTGTACAAGAAGGTATTAAAACCTTGGGTATTGGGCAGTAATAGATTCTTATCTTTTATTGCTTATCCTCTTGGATTCTGTATCTATTGCAGTACTACTTGGATTACATTCTTCCTTTGCTTACTCTTCCTGACATCATGGGAAGTGTTACCTAAATGGCAGGATATAGCAATAGGAGTGATTGCAGCAAGTGGTGTACAACATCTTGTAGTGTGTGCAGTTTGTAGATGGCTGATACACAAGCATCCAGACTTAGACAATAGTTATAATTAAAGAGACCTTGAGCCTAACAAGAAGTGGAGAGGCAAAGATGGTCTGGAAGTAGTGAAAAAAAAAAGGGTACTTTCAAGCATTATCCTCTCATTGCAAAGCCAGCCAGTCAGCACATCAACATGAGTGTAGAGGCATATGAATATATGACCTCAAATGAATGTCCCTTCTGGGCTAAGCCTAAAGTGTGGGCTGTCATGAGTGAAACTCAAAGGCTCAAAGCACATTTGCAGAGAACCTGTGAGCATGTAGGAGGTAAATCTTTCACTTATGAAGTGTTAGGAGATTAATTATCTCAGTGCAAAGAGAAAGGAGTATGCTGAATAAGCCTGCCCCTTTCCTTTTTTTTAGTGTAAACTGATTAAATAATAAGGTTATTATGACTAAAAAAAAAAGTATAACATAGTCTTAATGCCAAGATAAATGATGGAGATATGGCAGAATTTGTATATTTCAAGAATGCTTGTAGGATGTGGTATCCTGTAGGACAGTATTTCTCTTCAGATAACTTTGATTATATAAGAGAAGCTGCATCTTCCATTAATAAAGTATTCCCAACAGGTAAACTTATCTTGGTAGTAAGAGGACACTCAGGCTCCATACTTGCAGGTGGTATAGCATATATACTGAAAAGAAAAGACAGGGATGTATTAATATCTGTGTCAAGGAAGTCAGAATCTACTCATGGTGATAATCTTGAAGGTATATCATCATATACTGTATCAGGTGACACACACATAATAGTTGTTGATGACTTTATTCAAACAGGTGAAACTATTGAGGCTATACTCAAAGATTTGACTGAAAGAATAGAGGATGTGAAAGTATTTGACATGTTATGTGTTGCTAATCACTGGGATGAGGATGATTTGACTGAGGAAGGAGGAAAGAGAGGAACTAACAGATATTGGAAGGCAAACAAAAGGATTGCTTCTCATTTTGAGTATATATTGTGTAATAGACCAGATAAGAAATGAAAGTATTAGTAATACTACTCCTATTCTACTTAGTATGGGCATATATCAGGTATGACCCTAAGTTGGATTGGACAGAGAAAGAAGGTGAGACCCTGCACATCATACTGTGGTATAACAAGTATTATTGGGGTGGGGAAGTAAAAAGAGTTTATGTAAAACTATTTTGAGACATGATAGAATTTGGAACTAAAAGGTCAGGTAATGGTAAGAAGTCAAGACTCCATAAGAAGTTTCCAAGGAAGAGAATAGATAAGGTAGGTGAGAAAGTTGCTGGATGGTTTAGAAGCAATTGGGATGATGATAGTTATCCTTATTTCAGTGGAAACCTTCATAAATTTCTCTTATCTAATGTAGGCAGACCTGTTGATAAAGTATTCTCTGAGTTTTTGGGTAGATGTAGAACATCAGCAAAGAGGCACAATCTTAGGCATGAGTTCTATAGCATGTTTGAGGAAAAAGAGGATATTGGCTGTTGGGGAGGATTCTACCTTACTAATGGTATCATCAATTATAAGAAGAAAAGAAAGTCTCCTTGCAGAAAATCTCCTGTGTTTATACCAGACCTCAATAGAAAGCTTATCCCTGAGAATCTCAAGGAGATATGCAAAAGATGTGAGGAAACACACAAGAAGCAGTATTTAGGGAAGTTTTGGGTGGACTATAAAACCTTTCAAGAGGTATATATCATAGAGAGGAAGGTATGGGATGATTGGATTTATGACTATAACATACTCAGATTCTCACAACACTATAAGAGGTGTTATCTTCATGGAGTGGGTTCAGGAGTACATAAGCATTCTTGGACTTCACAGAGTAGATTATATCCAAAAGTTACTTATGGAATAGTTGATTCTTTTGATTTTATGAGAGATAAGTCTGATATGATATTCATTACTAAATACAAATCCTACTTAATGTAGGATTTAGTATGATGACAATGCCTAATACAATAGGAAATGTGATTGGGTTTCTTATTGTAGTGGCTATAGTGGTTATTTCAATCAAAACAGAGTGTTTAACATCAATTAAATTACAAAGAAAACATGAAAAGTAAGTTTATTACAAGTTTTTTTTTGTTCACCTTTATGATGATGACAAGTGTGATGTTCACCTCTTGTGGTTATGAGAGGGTGGATGCTGGTTATGAAGGCATCAAAGTGAACCTTTATGGTGATGACAAGGGAGTGGATGACATTACTCTTGTCACTGGTGCAGTATGGTATAATCCTATTACTACTGCTGTGTATGAGTATCCTACATTTGTACAGACTGTGGACTATGCTCCCTTCAGTATTAATGCCAAAGATGGTAGCTCATTTACAGTAGACCCTACTATCTCCTTGAAGATTGTGGATGGCAAATCTGCTGAGGTATTCAAGAAGTATAGGAAAGAGGATATTACTGAGGTTATCAATACAACTCTGTACAACTATGTAAGGAATGCTTTCAGAATCCAGTTGAATAATTACACTACTGATGAACTGGTAAGCAAGAGAGAAGAGTTTGAGAAAGCCATTGAGGAAAGACTGTCTAAGGAGTTGCTTGCTGAGAATTTTCAATTAGAGCAAATGACTTCAGGTCTGCAATATCCTCAGACTCTTGTAAATGCTATTGATGCAAAGAATGCAGCAGTTCAAGAGGCTCAGAAAGCACAGAATGAGGTATTGAAGATTAAGGCAGAAGCTGAGAAGAAGATTGCAGCAGCAGATGGTGAAGCACAGGCTTTGAAAATCAAGGGTGATGCAGAAGCAGAGTATAATAGAAAGATTGCTGCATCCTTATCTCCTTTGATTGTACAGCAAATGATGCTTGACAAGTGGGATGGTAAATTGCCTGTATATGGCACAGTGCCTACATTATTCAAAGATATAGCAGGCAAGTAGTATGTGGTGGATTATTATAGCTATTATATTTATTCTCATCACTACCTGTGTACTCAAAGATACTCATGTCAAAGTATATGATAGTGGCTACTATGCTAAATTACAAGAGGAGTATGACCTCAAGTTACCTGTATGGGCATTACTGCTCATAGTACTTGTGTATCTTATCCCTATTGTAAACATTATAGCATTTGTAGCTTTCCTTGCTTTCTACATTGTACATGCAGTATGGGACCCCAGAGAATGTGATGGTGAGATTCATGTGTTCTCATTAAATGGGAATAACTGGGTAACTAAAAGCCTGTTGGCAATAAAAGAAATATTAAACAAGAAGATATGAAACAAAGAGTATTCAATGTACTCATTTCTCTTGCAGTATTAGGTCTGGGGGCTATAGTGCTCTCAGACCACTACAAGGGAGATGACCCGCCTCAATGTGAGGTGGTGGATGTCAAATTAGTGCAGCCAGAGTTTCTGTTATCAGGAAATCCTGAGGAAGACTTAATTGCTGTGATGGACTATTATGGGGTAAAACACCCTGAAATAGTCTATGCACAAGCAATTCTTGAGACAGGACATTTTAGGTCAAAGGTGTATAGAGAGTGTAATAACTTATTTGGTCTGTACAATAGCAGAACCAAGAGCTACTATAAATTTGACCACTGGTCAGAGAGTGTGGTTGCCTATCTTGACTTCATACAGGATAGGTATAAACCTCCGAATGACTATTACAAGTTTTTATCAGATATAGGGTATGCAGAAGACCCTGAGTACATTAACAAGTTGAAAAGAACAGTAAATCAATATGACAAAAGAAGAACTACAGATACAGTCTCTACCACTAATTAAGCGAAGCAATAGAGTTGCATTACAATGGTGCACAGGATTAGGTAAGAGCAAAATGGCTATTGATATGGCTAATTATCTGGCAGATAAAGAATTTGAGAAGTATGAAGAACCCCTCAATATGTTGTTGGTAGTTGCAGAAACTGCACATAAGTTCAATTGGAAGATAGAGTTTGATAGATGGAGATTAAAGACAGACAATGTGATAATGGAGTGCTATGCTTCATTGAAGAAGTATAGGAACAGTTATTGGGATTTGGTTATCTTTGATGAAGCTCATCATCTTGGCTCTGATTTGAGGATGGATGTGCTCACTGAACTTCATGCCAGAAACATAATTCTGCTATCTGCTACTCTTCCTGACCAAGTAATGCAGGCTGTAACTGGAGTTTTTGGGGAATTTGTTACATCAAAGGTTACTCTCAAACAGGCTATTGAGTGGGGAATATTACCAGCTCCTAAAGTTTATCTTATTCCATTGACTCTTGATAGTACATACCCTAATTGTACAATCATAGAGGAGTGGGGTAAGAAGGAAAAGAGAGTCACTTACAAGTGCAAGTTCTATGAAAGATGGGAGTACTTGAAGAATAAAAACAAGTACCCTAATGTGACACTGGAAATTTCCTGTACACAACAACAGAAGTATGATTATCTATCTGACCAATTTGAGTATTGGAGAAGTCAATTCTTTAGAACCAGACAGGAGTTCATTAAGAACAAATGGCTTCAGGTTGGTTCAAAGAGAAAGAGATTCCTTGGGGAGTCTAAAACTCAGGCAGTAAGGCTGTTACTATATAAGATTCGAGATAAGAGATTTATCTGTTTCTGCACAAGTATAGAACAGGCTGAGTTACTTGGTGGTAAGAATGCAATCCACTCAAAGAAAGACAACTCTTTAGACATCATAGATGACTTCAATACCAAGAAGATAGATAATCTATTTGCTGTTGGAATGTTGCAGGAAGGACAGAATCTCACTGATATTGAGGCTGGTGTAATTGTACAACTTGATGGTCAGGAGAGAGCATTTGTACAGAAGTTTGGGCGTAGCCTAAGGGCTACTGACCCTATTCAGTTCATATTCTATTACAAGGATACAAGGGATACAGAATATCTGGAGAATGTTCTTGAGGGAATCAATGAGGAGTACATAACTGAAATTGATAACTTAATAGATTTAGAGCTATGACAACAGTATGCTTAAATAAGAAGGCTGCTCAACAGAATGGCATAACCATAGATGAGGCTTTACTGATGTTGGTAATACACAATAAGGCTGACTTGGAAAGGGCAGAAAAGGCTTTAATTCAAAAAGGTCTCATAACAGCAGAAAGGAATGATTTGTTCCAGCAAGTAGGCTGGAGACTCACAAACAAGGGCACTGAGGTGCTTGATTCTGACATTATGGATTCTGATAAAGAGCAGGAGCCACAGGATAGATTGATTCAATTGGCTACAAGGCTCAAAGAGATATTTCCTAAAGGCAAGAAAGATGGTACTAACTATTATTGGGCAGATGGAGTAGCCTTAATTGTGAGGAGACTCAAACTGTTCTTTAAGAAGTATGGCAATAAATTTACTGATGAGCAAATAATCCAAGCAGCAGAGAAGTATGTGCAAGGATTCAATGGTAATTATCAGTATATGAGATTGCTGAAGTACTTTATCTTCAAGGAGAAGGTTGGTGCAAATGGTGAGGTCGAGGGTGACTCAGAATTAATTAGTTACATTGAGAATAGTGGTCATGAAGAGGATTTAAGAAATGATTGGACTTCAAATTTAAGTTAATATGAGTACATTCCAAGAAGTTATGCACAATCTTAGGGTTAGAAAGGAAAGAGTTGAGAAGGGTTTATACAACTGTATTCCTTTCTCCTTTGTAAGATTTAGAAGATGGGTTCCGGGTATTGAGAAGAAGAAGTTCATAGTGGTAACAGCCAATCAGAAGATTGGTAAGTCTAAGTTTTGTGACCATTTGTTTATCTATGAACCTTTGTTCTTTGCATTGGAACATTCTGAGATGAGAGTAAAGGTACTTTATTTTACTTTGGAGATGAGTCCAGAGGAAAAGTATAATGAGTTCCTTTGTCATTTGCTGTTCAGATTAAATGGGATAGAAATGTCTCCTACTGAACTGAAGAGTACTGACCAAGACCATCCTGTTGATGAGAAGATTCTTGAATTACTTGAGACTGAGAGGTATCAAAGGTATATCAAGGCATTTGAGAATATGGTGATATATGTGGATGACCAGAGGAATCCTACAGGAATCAACAAGTACTGTAGAGACTATGCTCTTACACATGGTCACTTGAACTTTAGAAAAGAGATGAGGAAGGACAAACTGACTGATGAATTGAGAGAGGTTGAGGTAATTGACCCTATCAATCCTTATACACCTGATGACCCTGAGGAGTATAGGATAATCATCATAGACAATGCTTCCAACTTGACTAATGAGAGTGGAATGAAGAAGATGGAGACTATTGATAAGATGAGTAAGTATGGCATTACACTCAGAAATCAGTTAAATTACATCTTTGTACTCATTCAACATCAGGCTCAAGCACAAGAAGGCATTGAGAATCAAAAGCTGAATAAGTTGAAACCTTCTTCTGATGGTCTTGCAGATTGTAAAACTACCACAAGAGATGCCAATATGGTCATTGGCTTGTATAGTCCTTTCAAGTATGGTTTGAGAGAGTATGAGGGATAAGATAGAGATTATGGTGCTGGTGGTCAGATATGCCCTTTGTTCTTTGATGGTGCAGTAAGTACATTCAATGAATTACCCAGACCAGAGGATAAGGAGGGATTGCAGCATGTATATAACTATATTGAATCTCTCAAGGGAAGGAAGACCAATAAGTCTTTCTTTAGTTTTGCAATTAAAAAGATAGTTGGAAAGTTGCATAGGTGGATTTAATATCATACCTTTGCAAATGTATTTAATAATAGATAAAACAAAGACAGATGAGTAGAATTTTAGTGCTTGCAAAGTCAGGTTTTGGTAAAACTTTCAGTATAGGTCAAGTACCTGAGTTGAACCATGTTGGTTTAGACCCCAAGGAGACCTATGTAATCAGTGTTACCTCAAAGCCTTTGACTTTCCCCAAGAGTAGGGAATTGTACAAGGTAGCACAGAAGGGTAAAGTGGCTACAGGAAACAGGTATATCTCCAATAACCCAGAGGAGATAGCAACTCTTCTTGAACAGTTACTTCAAAGTCCATACAAGAATATTGTGACGGATGACTTCAATTATCTTATGCAGGATTACTACATGGATAATGCTCTGAAAGGTGGATGGGATACTCCTAAGAAGATTGGATACTTCATGGGTAAAATCTTCTCTGCTATTGAGAAGTATGGAGATAGTGATAAGAATATCATTATCTTGGCTCATGGAGAGGAAGTTCCTCAGCAGGATGGCAGAATCTATCTGAAGATGAAGACCACTGGCAGGATGGTTGATGAGTATGTAACTCCTGAAGGCAAATTTGATGTTACTCTCGTAGGTAGGTCAAGATTTGATGCAGGTCAGAAGAAGATTGTGAAAGAGTTCATTACCAATGAGGATGAGTTCACTTCTTCTCCCAAATCTCCTTATGGAATGTTCCCTGAGTTATACATTCCCAATGACCTTGGACTTGTAGTAGCTAAGGTCAATGAGTATTATAATGGATAGGAATGAAATCCTTTCATTAACCTGAAAGATTAACTCAGGGTATCTGGGAACTGAAGATATGTTCAAAGTTACAGTAGACTATTGCATTGAGAAAGGTAAAGATGTATTGATGTCACAACAATTTGTCATGATTCTATTGAGGTCAGGCAAGATAATGGGTTCTTTCTCAATTGCTTTAGAATACTTTCAGAAGAAGTTTAGTATTTGTACTTTAACAGATGCAAAAGGAAAAGTAATAACAATATTTTAATAAAAGAAGACATGAAAAAGTTCAGTAAATTTGAGATTGCAACTATCAAGAGAACTGCACAGAGTGTAAATCCTATGGTATCTAAGAAAGCAAAGCTGAAAGAGCAAATTGATGCTCTTCAGGCTGAGTATGACCAGCTTGATACTATGCAGGAGCAGTATGAGGCTTCTATCAAGACTATGACTGGTGGTTATGGTACTGAAGACCTTGTTGAAAAGGTCATTGAGACTACTGGTGCAGTAGATAAGAATGGTAAACCTGTAAAGGTTACTAAGTATGTACTGAAATATCCTGAGACTGTAATTCCTGTTGCAGCAGAGGATATTGAAGGTGCTACTGCTGAGCAGGTGGATGACACTGAGACAGCTCCTGAGGTTGAGGTGAAGGCAGGTGAGGAAGCACCTATTGACCCTACCAATCCTTTCAATGAAGTGTCTGGTGAGACCTCTGAAGAGTAAGAAAAAAAAAACAACAATCAAAATCAATTTTAGATATGAATAAGAATAATAAAACTAATAAACTGTTCATGGCATTTGCCATTGGTAAGGAATCCACAGAAGGTAATGTAGTAAAGAGATACATTGGAGTTGCTCCTGTATTTGTACTGGCAGTAAATCCTTCTAAAGCAGAGCTTGAGAAACTGTATGACACAGAGCTTGAGAATGCCCCTGAGTATATGGGTGAGACTGAGATTGGTCAGGAAGGTGCTAAGTATAAAGTACCTCAGGTGAGACTTGATTTCATTGTGCAGACTGACCCTGAGAAGTCTAATGGCATTGACATGAAGACTAAGGTATCTTTCTTCCTTGCTAAGGAGGTAAGATACAACAGAGATGGTAGCAAAGTACAGGTAATCAATAAGTATGGTGAGACTACTTGGCTTCCTATTGAGGATGCTAAGGCAGGTAGAGTACCTGAGAGTCTCAGTTGGTTTGAGCCTGCTGACTTCAGACCTGCATTTATTGGTGAAGAGGAACTCACTGGCTTTATCAAGGCTTATCTGAATATCCCTAACAAGTCTTACAAAAAGAAGAATGGTGAGGTAGTTGAACTGAAAGACAAGTCTGAGGCAGAAGCAAAACTTGACAAGATTCAGGACTACTTCAAGGGAGATTTCTCTGAGCTGAGAAATGTGATTGCACTTCAGCCTAAGAATAAGGTTAAGTGTATGTTCGGTGTAAGAACTACTGATGATAATAAGCAGTATCAGGCTGTTTATACTCAGAAGTTCTTGAAGAACAATATCACTGATTACAGCAAGCTGGATGAGGAATTGCAGGAGAGAAAAGCTGCTGGTGCTTATCCTACTACAGAGTTCAGTGTGTGTGATTTGAAGGAGTATGCAGTTGAGTCCACTGATTTCAGTGGTAGTGCAGATGATGGTGATATGCCATTTGATGCACCAAGTACAGGTGCTCCCTCTCCTTGGTTTGGTAAATAATAAAGTTTGTGAGGCATAAGATATGGCATTCAGTTCTGGTAAGAGTTCTGTGAGCCTTGAAGACATCCTAAGTAGAGTGACAGAAGCAGATATTCTGTCATACTACTTGGGTATTACAGAGGTTCCTTGTATAATTCACTCTCCTCTGAGGGAGGACAGAAGACCATCATTTGGTTTATATTCTATTGATGGCAGGAGAATATTCTATACTGATTTATCTACAAGAGACAGAGGAGGTCTATTTGACCTGCTTGGTCAGATGTGGAATTGCAGTTATAAAGAGGTTCTTGAGAGAGTTAATGAGGATATGTCCAAGTTTAAGGCAGGTTCTCATATTAAATCATATACTCCCTGTAATGTGATGACTACAAACAGTTATAGCAAGACTACTGACCTTCAATGCAAGGTTAGGGAGTGGGGGAAATATGACATTGAGTACTGGGAATCCTATGGGATAACCTTTAAATGGCTTAAATATGCAGAAGTTTACCCCATATCACATAAGATTGTCATAAAAGATGGTCATAAATATGTGTTTGGTGCTGATAGATATGCCTATGCTTATGTGGAGCATAAAGAGGGTAAGGTTACTCTCAAAATTTACCAACCATTCAATAAGGATGGTTACAAGTGGAGTAACAAACATGACACATCAGTAATAAGCCTATGGACAAAAGTACCTGAGTATGGGGAGAGAATATGTATCTGCTCATCTCTCAAGGATGCACTTTGTCTATGGGCTAATACTGGTATTCCTGCTTTGGCTATTCAAGGTGAGGGATACAAAATGAGTGATACTGCTATTAGTGAACTCAAAAGAAGATACAAGCAAGTATTTATCTTATTTGATAATGATGAAGCTGGTCTCATAGATGGAGAGAAACTGTCAGCATCAACTGGGTTCACTAATATAGTATTACCTAAATTTGAAGGAGGGAAGGATATTTCAGACCTGTATCATTCTCTTCAAGACAAAGAAAAGTTCAAAGAAATCATGATAGGTCTGTTCATTAACAAAAGTGTCTAACATAAAAAAACAATGCAATGGAAGCAAGAAAAATTACAGTTGTTTCTACGAGAAATCAGAAGAAGAGTGTAATCATGTCAGCAGCTACTACTTTGGCTGAATTGAAAGCTGACTTGAGACAGAATGGTATTGACTATGATGGTATGACCTTCTATGAAGGTACTTCCAAAGTAGAATTGAAGGATAATGCTTCGGTTCTTCCTCATGATGTGCCTTACAAGGATCAGACTACTAATGAGTTGGTATTCATGCTGACCAATACTAACAAGAAAATCAGAAGTGGTGCAGACATGAGCAGAGCAGATGCTTATGCTGCAATCAAGGCAAATGGCTTGCAGGAAGAGTGTGTAAAGAGATTTGGCAAGAACTTCACTATGTGTAAGACTGCTGACCTTATTGCACTTGTAAATGAGAAGTCTGTATCTAAGCCTGCACCTGCAAAAGAGTCTGTGAAAGAAACTCCTGCAAAGAGAGAGGAAGTAGCTGAAACCAAAAAGGAAGAAGCTAAAGAACAGGCTGGCACTGCTGAGTGTGTAGATACTAAGGCAAGAGCTGCACTCTCCAGACTGCTTACTATCCTCACAGACAATGGTACTCTTGAGGATGATGAAGCAGAGGAGATTGAAGACATTCTTGGTGGTAAAGTTGAAGTGGCTGCCTCTGAGGATTACAAACCTTCTTCTGCATCTCCTTACTCTGATGATGAGATTGACAGAATGTTTGACTTTGCAAAATAAGCAAAGTAGTGTTTAACTAATAGGTGGGTGGATAGAAATGTCCCCCACCTATTTTTTTTATTCTGTATGAATGAATTAATAGAAAGTAAAATAGAGGAACTGCATTCTCTACTTATGGATAAACCTAATCAAGTGTTAGCTATATTCAATGACTTCTTTGGGGAAGATAAAGTAGATATGCAGGGATTTATGAGTGTTGATAAACTCAAGTCATGGCTTGATGTAACCCCTATCTCTGAGTATGCCTCACAAGAGTTACTTGGTATGAGCAGAGAGGATTACAACACTTATAGAGGGCAGTCCTTAACTGACCTTAGAGGCAAGGTACTTGATTTAGTCCTCAACCAACTTTGTAGTGGGTGGATAGTGAATAATATAGGGCAGAAAAAATTTGGTTCAGGGTTCATACTTGTGCATTTTCCTCATGTGAGAATTACTAATGAGTATAATAGATTTGTGGATATTAATCATTTGTATGCAAAGGTTAAGGTACTTCACAATGGCTCAATGAATGGTTATTTTGCTCTTAACAGAGCTGAATATACCTATCTTCATGTTAGTAATGGGTATATGCACTCTCATGTAAGTAGTATTCCTACAAGTGACTTCACTCAGTTTCAGACTCCATGTACAGGAACTGGTCCTATCAATGATACTATGTCCAATCTTAGTAGGGAATTTGATTCTGATATATGGAAGTTATTCTGTCTTGAATTAAGCAAATATGTTGAGGTAGAGTCTATTGCAGGAACTCCTTATCATAGGCTGGAAAGCCTTGGTACTTCAAATATGAGTACTGGAGAAAGTGTATTCAAAGTAATTAATCATCTTGATTATTATGGAGATGGCATAGAAGAGATGATTAAAGACTTTGTTTCCTACTTTATCAAGCAGGGTAAACTGAAGTTCAACTATGCTAATGGGAGTTATTCCATTGGTATGTCTTTTACTGAGTATATGCTTGTAATCAGTAATGAGTTCATTGATTGGTACAATAAGAAGTTCAATAACAAAGAATTGAAATATACCTTTGACACTCTCAAGAGGAACAGTGTATTGAAGGAGGGTATCATAGCAAATAATAAAATTTATTATGAAAATTCCCGTTGCAATGTAAATTCATATGCAGCTTACAATGGTAAGAGGATGTGTACTTTCAAAGGTGCAGATGTGCTTATCAATATTGTAGACCTCAATGAAGTAAGGGAGGATAACAAGTCCATCATACTCAATACCAATATAGCATTGTACATATTATCAAAAATTCTCCGTGTAATTAATTATAGGTATGGAAAAGCAGAACAAAGAGACCAAGAAGGTAATAGAATTAGTGAAGAAGTCAGATACTTTTAAGCTGATTATACCTGAAGAGGTTGAGAAGAAAATAAGATATATATGCCAGCAAATCTGGAAAGATGAATGGTCTGGCACTCTCTTCTATAAACCAGAAGGGAGATTTGAAGATGGCACTTTGGCTATCAGATGTGTGGATATTTATGTCATGGACATTGGAACTGCTGCTTATACAGAGTTTGATATGTCTCCTGATGTAATCAGCTATATGACTGATAATCCTGAGTTACTTGATTGTCAGATGGGGCTTATTCACTCCCACAATAATATGAGTACTTTCTTCAGTGGCACAGATACTGCTACTTTGAAGGAAGAAGGTATGGATAGAAATCACTTTGTATCTTTAATTGTCAATAATGAAGGTACATATACAGCAGCCATTACAAGAAAAGTAAAGGCTACAAAAACTATCACAGAAAACTTCTCCTATCCTACTTTTGAGGATGAGGAAGTGACAGATACCAAGACTTATACAGTAGAGAGTGAAGAGCTTGAATGGTTCTATCTGAAGATTGAATTTGAGAGAAGTGAAGATTCCTTTCGTGAAGAACTCAAAGCAAGACTTGAGGAAATCAAGAAAGCCAAAGCAGAGAAAGCCAGACAACTTCCACCTAAACAACCTGCATATACTGGTGGGTATGGTAATTGGCAAGGTGGTAAACCTCAGCAAGGTACTTTATTCCCTGAAGTTGGTAAGAAAGTAACACAATCCTACACAGGTCAAGTGGGTTCTGCTAATAAGATTGTCAAGAAGAGTGAAGATGAGCTTCCTTTTGATACAGACTATATTGACAATAAGATTTCTGGTGAAATACCTTATGGTTATATAGAGTTTAATAAGGAAACCATCAAATCACTTGTTCTTCAATTGATTACAGGGAGTATTATTATTCCTAATGCAAGTAAGATTGATGTTAAGAAATGGGCACAAGGTATGGTTCCTCTTTATGAGAGAAGATTTGGTAAAGGTGAGGAAGGAATGAAATTATTCAAGGCATGGGCTGAAGGATATATTGAGTTCCTATGCTGGTTTACTAAAGATGAGGCTCTTGAAGATATGGGATTAGATGATGATGAACTTGCTGCATTGTGTGCTCATGACATTATTGAAGAGCTTACCAAGTTGCCTGAGAATGTGTATATCAAAGAATACATTGACATTTTAGAAGGATATTTAAGATGAATGAAATAGAAGAAAGAAATAGCTTAGACCCAGAAGAGGTGGCTCAGAGTGCAATTGAGTCTGATATATCTTATGTAGGTGTTGTACAGCTCAATACAATACTTCTTGGTATAAGAGAAGGTATTATTCCTACCATTGAGCCTTATGATGAAGTCCCTCACACATACAAGCTGTACTTTAATAATGGGTTTATCCTTTACATTAATGAACATCAGTACAGTATGATAATTGAGGAAATCAGAAATCATGAGAGCACAGAAGAAGAGCCTATTGAATCTCTTCCTGACAGTGAAGATTCTTCCCCTCTTTCAGAAGAAGAGGAAGAATTATTAGCACAGGTAGTTGAAGAAGCACACAATGAAATTCCCACAAACTCTGGCTCACTGCTCATAGATGAGTCTACTTCAAGATTCAGCTCTGCCATTTGGTATGAAGCAATTCAGAGAAAGACTATTATACTTGCAGGTGTTGGTGGCATTGGTAGATTTGGAAATCTCATAAATTTTTAGTATCTTTGCACCCAGATAAATCTTAAATTATTTGGGTATGTATAATAATGAATTAAAAAACATTGATTCCCCTGAAAAAGCATATTTGTTGGGATTATTTTACAGTGATGGATGTATTCATTCTAATGATGGTAGTTATTGTGCTTCTATAGTATTACACGAAGATGATAAATATCTTCTTGATATTATAGTAAATAAATTTCCATTCTTTAAATTGCATAAACATACTAATCATGCTTGGTCTATAGTTTGTAATAAAAAAGCTATAGTTGAAGATTTACAAGCTAATGGTATGTACTTTAGAAAATCTACAGAGAATAAGGAATTATTAAGACTACCTAATTTAAATAAGGAGTTAGTACATCATTTTCTTAGAGGTTACTTTGATGGAGATGGTAGTGTTTACAGACAGAAACAGGGGAACACTAAAATTGATATTGGAGGTACAGGATTTAATATGATTACTGATATAGTAAGAGTATTATATGATAATAGAATCACTGTAAATATAACTTGTAAATATGCAGGAGCAAGTCTTAGAAAGCATGATTACTATGTACTTTATACTTCTTCGGATAAAGTATCAAAACAATTCGCTGATTATATTTATAAGAATTGCGGAGAATTATATCTTAAAAGAAAGTATGATAAACTTTATTATATTCCTGAATACCACAGAATGGAAAGATTAACCTGTCCTATATGCGGTGGGAATAATACAGTTAGAATGGGTACAAGACAGATGCTTCATGGACTTATGTATAGGGGAAGATGCAAAGATTGTAAAAAACAATTTTCCATAACTGCCCCTCAAGGCAGTAATGCTTTGAGTGGAGGGGATGAATTGCTGGAAGGCTAACCATCAGTTGTAAGATGTATGCTAATCAGCAGCCAAGCTCTATGTACACATAGAGAAGGTTCAGAGACTACCTGAGCTGTATAGCCAGCTTAATAACAGGAAGTAGCTATAAGTAGTGTTATAGTGAAAAAGTGTCCCCTGCCCTATTTATAGGGTAAAGATATAGTCCAGACTATATAGAAATATATAGAAAATCGAGTTATGTAGGCTTCTTATTGGCAAGAATGAAACCTGCTGCACTCTTTATTTATGACCCAGATATAGTTGAAACTGTCAATATGTCAGGTCAGTTATATAGTAGAGAAGATGTAGGGAATCCTAAGGTAAGTGCCCTCTCAGGGATGATTAGTAAATATTGTGACTACAATAGTGTATTTGCAGTTCCTGAAAGATTTGATGAGTCAAATGATGCTTCTGACATTATGATTTGTGGCTTTGATAATATGGCTGCAAGAAAGACTTTCTTCAACAAGTGGTTAGACCATGTAAGAGGTAAGTCAGAAGCAGAAAGAGCTAATTGCCTGTATATAGATGGAAGATTGGCAGCAGAAGAGTTCCAAGTACTCTGTATCAAAGGAGATGATGAGTTCAATATCAATAGATATGAGAAGGAGTTCTTATTCTCTGATATAGAGGCAGATGTAACAGTTTGTTCATATAAGCAAACTACATTCATGGCTAACATGATTGCATCTGTGATGGTCAATTTATTTGTGAACTTTGTAGCAAACCAATGTGAGCCTCTTATTGATAGAGACCTGCCATTCTATACTACATACAGTGCAGAAACTATGTACTATAAAACTGAAGCATAATGGAGTATAGCTGGAGATATGAAAACACTCTGATGAGAGTATTTCTTGGGTATGATGACACAGCAGTAAATGATGTGACCAATACAGAAACTACACTTGATAACCATAATGCCTTTAACAGGCTATTTGTAATTGATGTGTCCTCAGATGAGATTGAGGTTCCTGTCTTTGCAAGGTTTGTTGTAGAGTCTGTGGTTAGGGGCAAGTTAGAGTTTCCATATATAACTCATACAAGTAAGATAGTCATTCCAATGTATGTGAATACATATAATCAGTCAAGGAGAACTGCTGATAGTATAGTGAATGACTTCTTCTCAAGAGTAAACTTCAATCAGAGATTGCAAAAAGTTACAACAAACAAAGGAGAAGTATATTATGGAGGTAAGGGAATTATATTGGACAAAGACTTCAATATCCTGCTTCTATGCACCATTGTTTGTAAGAGGATGGAACATGGGGGTAGGCAAGTGATGTCTTATTACAAACCTATGATTCATGTAAGCCCTCAGGTATTCTTGAGGGGTGAGGGTCTGGTAGATAAGTCCATTCTCAAAAAGATTATTCCTTTCTATGTATCTCACAACATTGGTTCAATCAGTACTCGTGCTTATTTCAGGAGTGACATCCCTGAAGGAACCAAGCCTCAAATACTGATTGATGATGTAAGTAAGTTCATAGAGAATCCTGCCAAACCAACTCCTCAAAAATGCTCAGATGATGTGCTGAATCAAATACTTGCAGATAATGTAGATGATGTGCTGAATCAGTTATGACACTTGAAGAGTATTTTGGCAGATGGATGAGGGTAATAGATAAGAGAGAACTTGAATCTGTATTGAGCAAACTTGGACCAGAATATAAGAGAAAACCTATTTGTCCTGTACAAAGTAATGTGTTTAAGGCATTTGAGGCTTGCCCTTATGATAAGCTCAAGGTTGTAATGTTGGGTCAGGATTTTTATAAATAACTATAAATAATTTACTTAAAGTATTGCAATATTAGGTCAAATACCTTATCTTTGTACTATTAAATTTTTAATAGTATGAAGAATTATAAGGATTTAGAAATTGGTAATGACTTAAAACAACTTCTTATAGGAAGTTTATTAGGAGATGGGTGTTTTTGTTCAGCAGGAACAACAACTAAAAATATGTGTCTTAGTATAGCACATTCTGAAAAACAAAAAGAATATCTTGAGTATAAATGGGAGATATTAGATAAGTATAATTTAGTATCTCCTATAGTTGAATACCACATACATAATAAAAGGTATTCACATGAATTAGTAGGATATAGATTTAAGTCTAGATTACATCCTATATTTACAAATATAAGACTAAAATATTATGATTCTAATGGTCATAAAAGAGTCTTTAAGGAATTTGTGAAAGATATAGATGCTTTAGGTTTAGCTATATGGTATATGGATGATGGTTATGTAACTAAAAATTCATGTATCTTATCTACATGTTCTTTTACTCTAGAAGAACAATCTTTATTGGCTAATATATTATTAGATAAATTTGATTTACATTTCACTGTAGGCAAACATGATAATAGTATGTATCTACAAGCTAAGGATTTTCCTAAATTTGTAGAGCTGATTAAAGGTTTTGTTATTCCATCTATGCAATATAAATTAGTTACTTATAGTAAAAGAAGGGTTCTGAATAAACAGGGTGAATTGCTGGGACATCTTAATAAAGACAATCAGCAGCCAAGCCAACCTTTAACAAAGTTGGAAGGTTCAGAGACTAACAGTTGAAACTATGAATGAAAATTGTAAATATAAATGTGTAGTAGAGCTTTGTCCTTATGTTCTTTGTCTAAGACAAAACTTCCTTGTGATATGCCCAAAAGATGAGGTTTGCAAGGTTTACAATTCAATAGAATATAATACTGACATGAGTGCCCTGCCCTCTTTAATAAGAGGTGAAGATATAGTCCGAACTATATAGTAATATATAGAACCAAAGGATAAAGAGCCTTTGGGGTAACAAATTGCCATACCCTCAGAAGGGAGTAGCTACTGGAATATTATTTGGCAATAAGGAGGGGACAAGAGATGAGGACTTGTCTCCTTCTTTGCAAATAATAAAAGAAGCTGCAATAAATTTTGAAATTCCACATAATTGTATTATCTTTGGCCCCACATTAGAGAGTTGGGCAAAGCAAGGGATTTTGATGATTAATTCAGCTCTCACAGTAGAAATGAACAAGATAGGTTCTCATGTGATGCTGTGGAGACCATTCATAGCAAGTCTATTGAAGAAACTATCTGAGAATGAGACTGGTATAATTTATGTCTTATTTGGTAAACAGGCTCAGACATTCAAGCCTTATATCAATAAGCAGTTTAATACTGTATTGGAGGAGAATCATCCTGCATATTTTGCAAGAACAGGTGAAGCAATGCCACATACAGTATTTGAACAAATCAGTAAACTGACAAAAGGAATGTATGGGATGCTAATAACTTGGTATCAAGAATATTAACTTTCTAAAAATAAAAAGAAAATGGAAAAATTTATTTTGAAAAATGGTAAAGAGGTTAAGATGGGTGACAAACTTATCAAGCATGGTGTAGCAGATACTCCCTTTGGTAAAGGGTTTATTATGCAGGAAATTATTGTGAATGAGAAGACTCTGCCTGAACTGATTAAGGCAGGTGTGCTGACACCTATGAAGGAATGTCCTCATAAGGCTGGTTGTCTTTGTAGACATTGTACAAAGGGTGAAGTTCCTATGGACATGAACTTCTACATTGAGAAGATTGCAGTCAGACTTGGTTGGAAACCTGAGAAGGTCTATAACTATCTCAATGGTGTGGATTCAATTCTTCCTGCTGCTGCATTCTCTATGGTACTCAGAGAGATTGCCATTGAGCTGGACAAGAAGTATGAAGACCACATTGAGAACAGCCCTGAGATTTATGTAATCTCTATGCTGGATGGTAGAATTACAAAAGTTAACAAGGCTCATATCAAGAACTACAGAAACTTTGCAGCATTCAGAACTATTGAGGATGCAAAGATTGCTTGTAGAATTGTAAAGCCTATTCTGAAAGAAATGTTCAAGAGTAAAGGTGGAAAGTAATAACAAGAAAATAAAGGGTGCTACATCCATTGAGTACAATGGCATCAAATTTAAGAGTATCCTTGAATGTTCTTGTTATAAAAAGCTTGAAGCTGCTGGGTTTGACTTCTCCTATGAGAGTGAGAGAATCACTCTCTGGGATGGAGTCAAACTTCAGAATACTCTGATGTATGCTCCTAAGAAGATAAGGGCTGGCAAGTATGGTAAGTTTCTTGAGCTACAGACAAGAGCATTATTAAGTACTACTTACACACCTGATTTTGTGGTTACTAAAGGTAATTATAAAATCTATTTTGATGTCAAGGGTAAGGAGAATGATACTTATCCTATCAAGAAGAAAATGTTCCTCAAAACACTTGAGGAAAGGAATGATGGGGTAAGATACATATTCTTTGAACCTCATAATGTGAGACAGATGTTGCAAGCCATAGAAATTATCAAAGGACTATGAGTAAGCCAGTAGAGAGAATGAAGGCATTGATGTGTTCTTTGCCTGAAAGAGACATTCCTTTGGGGCATAAGTTCCTGAATGAGAGAGACTTTGATTCACTGAAAGAGTTAATAGACTCAGCTATATACAAGGTGAGGAGGAGTTTGAAGAGTGATAATCCAAGAGAAGAGTACCTAAAGGTGAATCTTGAGGATTTGAGCAGGTTAAAGTCTGAAGTAGATATATATATTGTTCAGTTGGAAATACCTGAAGATGGCATATATAATGAAGGCTTTGATGATTGTGAAATTGAAGAAGAGTTTTATTGATGGAAAGGAAATCATTGTATGACCTTTCTTGGCAAGTAAGTGAAGAAGAGTATAGAGCAGACCCTGCATATTCATATTCCACTATAGCCAGATTTAATAGAGAAGGATTTGATAACTTGGATAAGTTGTATAACAAGTTGGAGACCCCATCCCTATTATTTGGCAGTATGGTAGATACACTTCTCACAGATGGTCAGGAAGAGTTTGATAAAAGATTTGAGGTTGCACAGTTTCCTGCTATCAGTGATAATCTAATCCAAGTGGCAAGAGTATTATTCAATTCATGTCATGAATCTTATAGGAGTATAGACCTTATTCCTGATGATATTATTGCCAGTGTTGGAGAAATGTGTGGTTATTATGCTAATCCTAAGTATGCTACATACAGGGTTAAGAAGATTAAGGAAGAGTGTGCAGAGTATTATAATCTACTGTTCCTTACTATGGACAAGACTCTTGTTAGTACTGAGGATTACCAAGCTGCACAGGATTGTGTTGATAAGCTAAGAAATCACAAGTTTACTAAGTGGTACTTTGAGCCTGACAATCCATTCAATCATGATGTTGAAAGATTTTATCAGCTTAAATTTAAGGGAGAGTGGGAAGGTATCTCTCTAAGATGTATGGCTGATTTGATTATAGTAGACCACAAGAACAAGGTCATTATACCTTGTGATTTGAAGACTTCCAGTAAGAAAGAATGGAAGTTCCACAAATCATTCATTGAGTGGAATTATTGGATTCAAGCCCAGTTGTATTGGTATATAATCAGGCAGAATCTTGATAAGGATGAGGTCTACAAAGACTACAAGTTACTTGATTACAGGTTTATTGTGATTAGTAGGAACAGTAGAATGCCTTTAGTGTGGATTTATTCTGACACACAAGCAATCACTGATTGTACTTATGGCTCAAAAGGTCAATATGTGTGCAGGAATTGGAGAGATATAGTGAAGGAACTTCATTATTATCTGACCCATTCTCCAGAGTATCCTATTGGTGTGACTGAGACAAATGATATAAGAAGTTGGTTAAATCAGGAGTAAAGCAAGTATGATAGTAATTAAAAGAGACGGAACAAAAGAGAACTTTGATATTGACAAGATTCAAAGAGCTGTATATTCAGCATTCAAGGCAGTAGGTAAACCTATGCCTGATTACCTTGTGAAGATGATTGATTCCTTGTTCTCTCAATTGGAGGGAGATGCTATTAGTGTTGAAGAGATTCAAGACAAGATTGAGAATATTCTCATGAATGACAAGTTCTTTGATGTGGCAAAGGCATATATCCTTTACAGGGAGAAACACAAGCAGGCAAGATTCATTAGAGAGAGGATTGATTATATGGATAAGTATAGTCAATCCAATGATAATGCAGCTACTTCATCAGAGACAGATGCTAATGCAAATGTAACTATGAAGAATGTGGCTAATCTTGAAGGAGAGGTGTATAAAACCACCAATAGAATCATTCAGAGACAGAGAATGAAGGATAAGCTAAATGAGATGTTTCCTGAGGTGGCTAAGAAGTATGAGGAAGATTTGAATCATCATATCATTTATACCCATGATGAAGCTACTACTCCTGTATTGAAGCAATACTGTATGGCAGTAAGTCTATATCCTCTTATGATGGAGGGAGTAGGTAATATTGATGGCATTACACCTTCAGCACCTAATGATTTACAGTCATTCAGTGGTCAAATTACCAATCTTGTCTTCTTACTGTCCTCACAATGTAAGGGTGCAGTTGCAGTAGGTGAATACTTTATTGCACTGAATTATTATATTGTGAAAGAGTTTGGAGAGAAATGGTATGAGAAGCTTGATGAAATTACCACTACTGCACATTGCAAAAAGCAGAGAACCATCAGAAATGCCATATATAAAGCATTCAAGCAGTTTATTTATGGTGTAAACCAGCCTGCTGGTAATAGGTCATATCAGAGTCCATTTACCAATGTGTCTTATTATGACCACACATATTTCAATTCACTGTTTGGAGAGTTCAGCTATCCTGATGGTACTAAACCTCAATGGGAAGCTATAGATTGTCTTCAGAAGCTGTTTATGAAGTTCTTTAATAAACTGAGAACCAAGCAGATTCTTACTTTCCCAGTAGAGACAATGGCTATGGTGTATGACCCAGAGACTAATGATATTATAGATAAGGATTATAAAGACTTCACTGCTGAAATGTATGCAGAAGGTCATAGTTTCTTTACCTATATATCAGACAGTGCTGACAGTCTTGCATCATGTTGTAGATTAAGGAATGAACTTGCAGAAAATACCTTTAATCCTACATCAGGTCTTACTGGTGTTATGACAGGTAGTTGTAATGTAATTACTTTGAATATCAATAGGATTGTGCAGGATTGTGATAGGGCTTATGGATTGAAGAGGAATGGAGGGTGGAAAGAAAATACTTCATTCCTTAGAGATTACTTGGTAGGTATTCTTGAGAGAGTTTACAAGTATCATGTTGCCTTCAAGACAATGTTGTATGACCTTGAAGATAAAGGTATGTTTGCAGCTTCAAATGGTGGATATATTCACATCAGCAAGTTGTACAGCACTATTGGTATTAATGGCTTGAATGAGGCTGCAAGGTTCTTGGGTCTTGAAGTAGGTAATAATCCTGAGTACATTGAGTTCCTGCAACTCATACTTGGGACTATCAAAGAGGAGAATAAGAAACATTCTATTCATGACAAGAAGAGACCTTTCTTGTTTAATTCTGAGGTAGTACCTGCTGAAGGTCTTGGTGGTAAGAACTATAATTGGGATAAGGAAGATGGGTATTGGGTTCCTGATGATGAGAATCTGTATAACTCATATTTCTATGATGCCCATGATGATACTTCAGTACTTGACAAGTTTATTCTTCATGGAAGGCAGACTTATCAATTCACTGATGGTGGTTCAGCAGCTCATATCAATCTTGAAGACCATCTGAGTAAAGAACAATATCTCAAGTTGATAGACTTTGCAATAGCCAATGGTACTAATTACTTCACATTTAATATTCCTAATAGTAAGTGTGATGATTGTGGGTATATCACTAAGCACCCAATCACAGAGTGCCCAAAGTGTCATAGTAAGAACATTACTCAGTACACAAGGGTGATTGGCTATCTCAGACCTATCAAATCATTTGGTAAAGATAGGCAGATTGAAGCAAGTCATAGAACTTATAGTGATGGAAGGAGTGAGATATGCTAAAGTATGTAGATGCAAAAGTAGTCTTTGCTGAAGTGCCAGATGAAGTAACTCTTGCTATCAACATATCTAATTGTCCATGTCAATGTAAGGGCTGTCATAGCTCTTACTTGGCAGAGGACATTGGTAAACCACTCAACTGGGATAGTCTTAATGCCCTCATATATATCAATACTGGTATATCATGTGTGGCATTTATGGGAGGAGACAATGACCCTAAAGTAGTCAATAGGCTTGCTGAGAAGGTCAAGAGTCTTGGATTGAAGACTGCTTGGTATAGTGGGAGGCAGGAGTTAAGTAAGGATATAAACTTGGAATACTTTGATTATATTAAACTTGGACCTTATATGGAAGAGTTTGGTCCACTTAATAGTAGGACTACTAATCAAAGAATGTACAAAGTGCATGACTGTGAATTAGAGGATATAACAAGTAAATTTTGGAAGGAATGATAAGTATGGTAACACAGGAGTACAGAGAAGGCAATTTGGCAGTAAGGACTACTGTTGTTACCTTTCTTTGTATCCCAATATTCAAGTTCAGAAAGACTTCAACAAACAATGTGGCAGTAGGGCAACTTACTCCTATCAAAGAAGTAATTAAAGTAAAAGGATTTATAAGACATGAAACTAAAGATTAAAGTAAAAGTGCTAACAGAGGGCTGTATGCCTGAAATCAATGAAAAGGGAGATTGGATTGACCTTAAGGCTGCAAAGGATGTAGAGTTCAATGCAGCACAATCTGGGACTCTCAAGAAGAAGACTGTAGAAGGTGAGGAGATAGGCTACAGGAATGTAGAAATGAGTACCTCTTATATTCCTCTTGGAGTAGCCATGAAACTTCCTGATGGATTTGAGGCTATTGTAGCATCAAGAAGCAGTGGACCAAAGAAGCTCAATATCTTTATTCCCAGTGGAATTGGGGTCATTGACCAAGTTTATTCTGGTAATAGGGATGAGTGGAATTATGTTGCATCTCCTATGAAAGCTACTACTATTCATAAGGGAGACAGAATTTGCCAACAGCTTAGTCAGAAGGCTACTATGTGGCAGAAGCTGAAATGGCTGTTCAGTTCAGGAATTGAACTTGTAGAGGTAGATGACTTAGGTGATAACAACAGAGGAGGATTTGGTAGCACTGGAGTTAAGTAATAACTGAAAAAAAGCATGAAACATGATTTTAGAGATAATTGGTGTGGTCATCTTGGTATTGGTAGTAGTATTTATTGCCAATACCATTGATGATGTGAGAAAAAGGAACAATAGCAAAATCTCCTTTAAGGAAGCTATGGATTTGGTAGAGTTGCCTGTGGTGACATTTTATAATGGTGATAAGAAACTGAACTTCTTGCTGGACACAGGAAGTAATGTGTCTTACATCAACAGCTCTATTATTTCTCTTCTTGACCATGAGAAGACTGATAAGGAGATGAATACTATTGGAATTGAAGGCAATAAGGTTAGTAACCAGTTCTGTAAAATGTCTGTGACATATAAGAATCAGGTATTTGAAGAGGAGTTCAGTATTGCTGACTTGGATGAAGCATTCAGTGTGGTAAAGCAGGAGTCTGGAGTTCAGATACATGGTATCTTGGGAAGCAAGTTCTTCGAGAGATATAAATATGTTCTTGACTTTAAGGAACTTATAGCATATATCAGGTAATGGAAGATATTATCAAGTTGCATTCAAGAGGTGGTGTTAATAATTACCTCAAGAAGATGAAAAGACTAAATGGTGAAGAGTCAAAAACTTATGTAATCAAGACAGATATGCCTACTCTCAGAATGGGATATGTAGAGGAGAAGAGAAAGTTTATTGACCCATCAGGAGGTCCTATGATAGTTGAAGGCTCATTACTTGAGGAAGCTAAGGCAGTGGTTAAATCAATTGACTTTATTGCTGGATATGGTCATACAATAACATTTGAATGATATGATATATTTTGTTACTGGTCAAAGAGAACTATTTGAATTTCCTGATGTCAAGTATAAGTGTATCTCTGTAGAGGAGTCTCTAAGAATATTAGAGCCTATTCGAGTTGTAGGATTGGATACTGAGACTACAGGTACAGAGATATGGCAGGGTAAGTTGCTTACCCTTCAATTAGGTAATAAGGAGAATCAAGTGGTGATAGACTGCATGACCACTGATGTCAAGCAGTATAAAGACTATCTTGAAAGTGACAGATTATTTATCATTCATAATGCAAAGTTTGATTTAAGATGGCTATATAAGGAACATATTGTAGTCAGAAATGTCTATGATACTTATTTAGCTGAAAAGATTCTATATCTTGGTTTTCCTCCGGGCATTATCTCCCTCTCTTTGCAGGCTTGTTGTGATAGGTATTTACATATCTATCTTGACAAGACTGTGAGAGGGAAGATACATGTAGGAATGACTGAGGATGTCATAGTTTATGCTGCAAATGATGTAGTATATCTTGAAGATATTATGAACAGTCAATTACCAATCATCAGTGCAAGAGGTCAGAGAGTTGCACTTGATATTGAGAATGAGTTTGTAAGAGTCCTTGCATATATTGAATTTTGTGGCATCAGACTTGACCCTGAGAAGTGGAAGGCTAAGATGGCTAAGGATGCAGAGAGGTTAAGAATTGCAGAGCAAAAGCTCAATGAGTGGGTAGTTGATTATGTAATGAAGAAGAATGACCCTTCTTTAATTGCAAGCAATTATGATTCTCATAAGAAAGGCAAGCCAGACAAACTTGCAGATAGTGTATATGTGGTAATACCTGCACCATCACTATTCTCTGAGTTTGATACTGGACCTCAATGTATTATTAACTGGAACAGCTCTAAGCAAGTAATCAGATTGTTTGAAGAACTTGGGTTTGACCTATTGGTCAAAGATAAGAAGACAGGCAAGATGAAAAAGTCTGTAGAGTCTAAGTACATAGAATTACAAGCTGATAAAAGTACTATTGTTCCTTTGTATCTTGAGTATTCAGCAGCCTTCAAGGTAGTAACATCTTTTGGTCAGAACTTTCTTGATGCCATTAACCCTGTAACACATAGAATCCACCCAACATTCAATCAAATGATGGATACAGGTAGATTGTCTTGTGGCTCAGGGGGCAAAGGAAAGGGAGGTAAGACTAAGGATGATGATATTGCAGAGGAGGAAGATGAGAATAAAGATACTACAACTCAATCTAATGATAAGAGTGTCAATATTCAACAGCTTCCTGCTACAGAAGAGACAAGAGCAGCCTTTATCCCTGAGAAGGAACACATGTTGATAGACTGTGATTATGGAGACCAAGAGGGTCATGTATTTACAGAGCTGTCTGGTGATAAGGAGTGGATTGATTTCTATAATGACCCTAATCAAAGAGATGGACACTCATTTGTAGCTAAGATGTGTTTTCCCAAAGACCTTGATGGTATTGAGGAAAAAGATGTCAAGAAGATGAGAAAAGACCTCAGAGATTTGGCTAAGAAAGCAAGGTTCTGCTTCAATTATAATGGGCAGGCTCCTACAATGGCTACTAATTGTAACATTCCTGTAGACTTTGCAACTGAGATTTATAACAACTATTTCAAGAGATTCTATGGTATAGCAGGCTATTTCAAAGTCCAAAAGAGGGACATGTGGAATAGAGGTTATATCTTGATTTCTAAGATAACTGGACTTAGGGCATATATCTATGACTATCCTATACTGAAAGGTATAGAGAGAAGGAAGAATGGTATGGAGGATTTTTGGGATATTTACAAAGCTGCAAGAGATAGTGGCAGAGTAATAAATGAAATTCCACCTTCAATCATGCAGGAGATTGCCAAGAGATTTGCTGAAGGTAAGCCTATTGAGGAAATAGCTGTTAGGTATTCATATAAAGTAAAGAAAGCAGGCAAAGTGGAAGAGAGATTCATTGATATTAACAGAGAAACTGTATATGTATCAGTGATGAAACACCTTTGGAAAAGAAAGAGTGCTTCTGATAACCAATCATGCAATTATCCTTCTCAAGGAACTGCTGCTGCAATGACTAAGATTGCTGGTATTAGATACTTCAATCATCTTGTGAATGATGGGCTTATATTCAAAGTCCTCATTCCTAATGATGTTCATGATGAATATCTAATTGAGCCACCAACTGAGATTGCAGAGCAGGAAGCCAAGAAGTTAAGTGAATGTATGGAGTATGCAGCAGCTATATTCTGTAAGAAAGTAACTATCAAAGCTGTGCCTGAAATAGCAGACCATTGGGTACATTGATATGGAAGTATGGAAAATAATAATCCCTATAGTTGTGTTTATACTGTGTCCATTAGGGATATGGTATGCAACAAAGCTTAAACTAAAGGAGATAAGAGAGAAGCTGTACATATATCCTAAGAATGGTCATCAATATCTACCACTATTCAGATGTAGGCTTAAATGTCCTGCATCTGGACAGTGGTTTGATGCGCTAATCTATCAGGATTATGACAGTAAACATTTGTATGTCAGAGAGAAGAAAGATTTCTTTGACAAATTTGTTAAACTCATAGATTGGAAAGATGGAGACAAGAGTGGACAATGTTAATCATCCTGAGCATTATACTTCCCATCCAAGTGGTGTTGAGTGTATTGAAATTACAAGGCATTATTGCTTTGCTATTGGAAATGCAATCAAGTATCTGTGGAGGGCTGGACTCAAGAAGGATGCTTCTCTCTCTGACAATCAGAAGGAAGTTGAGGACTTGAAGAAAGCTATTTGGTATATTAAGGATAGAATTAAGCAATTAGGAGGAGATGTAGAAGATGCCTAAGATAATTTTGTGTAGAGGAATACAAGGTAGTGGTAAGACTACTTGGGCTAAACAATGGGTACTTGAAGACCCTGAGCATAGAGTAAGATTCAATAATGATGATATAAGAAATATGCTTGGTAAGTACTGGGTTCCCAGTAGAGAAGGTCTTGTAAAAGACTTAAAGGGTTTATTCTTGTGGAAAGCTATGTCTTATAGATTTGATATTGTTATTGACAATATGAATCTTAATCCAAAGGAGTTGGAGTACTATGAAAGAGTACTTAATGATTGGAATAATGCTAATGAATATGCTCCCACTGTGATAAGACCTAAGTATGAATTGGAATTTAAGGATTTCTTCATACCTCTTCAAGACTGTATTGAGAGAGATTCCAAAAGACCTAACCCCATAGGAGAGGAAGTTATCAAGGCTACTTATGAAAAGTACAAATCCATCTTAGAAGGAGGTGAAAAATGACTAATTCAGGTAGACTAATTTATGCAAGTCCTGATAGGAGAGGTTATCATGCCTCTCCTTCTCCCAAACAAGAGTCTTGGAGAAAGAGAGTTAATCTTCTTTGGAGAATCAAAGGAATGATAATTCCTATGGATGCACCAATGACTAAGGAAGAGAAAGAGAAACTCTCACAAGCCCAGACTCTTATGAGAGAAGTAATCAAGGACTTCACAAAGAGTAGTGTTGCCCTTGGATTCAATGCAGTAAACAGGTGCTACTATTGTGGCAAGCCTGCTGTAACCATTGATGATAGAGGGCATTATGTATGTGAAGAATGTAAGAACAAATATGCGAGAGTATTGAATATGTCATAAATGAGACAGTACACACAGAAAGAGTTCATCAGGATAGTAGAGAAGAATGGTTTTCACTATGACAGACATAATGGAAGTCATGCTATCTATGTCAATGATGAAGGAAGGCATATCAGCATTCCTCATAATCTTGAGTGTGTAATTGCTCGAAGACTGATAAAGGAAAATAACTTGGACATTAACTTAAAAAAAAAAAGTAAAATGACTGAAAGTGGATACTATCCCCCTGGTGCAGAGCATGACCCTAATGCACCTTGGAATCAAGAAGAACTCCCTGAAAGGGAGATTGAAGTAACTGTATCTGTGACACTTAGTAAGACTGTCAAGATAAAAGTGTCTGACTACACCATTACTGACTCTGGCAAGGATGAAGATGGTGAATACTTTGAGGATGTAGACTATTCTGATTGTGACCTAAAGGGGGCAGTTGAAGAGCAAATATACTTACCTCAAGAAGCAGGACAGTTGATAGAAGACTTTGCTATAGGAACAGTGAAAGCCAAGAATATAGTAGAGGACTTGTCCAATTGGAATGTTGATGAAATGGAAGTTATAATTGAGTAAAGGAAGTAATTATGTACACAGTTAAAGAATGGCATTGCAGACCCACTTACAGAAGAGGTGACTTAGAGGCTGAAGAAGTAGTAATTAATGTTACTACCTTCAAGACAAGGAAGGCAGCCAAAGAGTTCATTGAAAATAAGCTAAGGGGTAAGAGAGATGCTTGGAGAAGATACCACAAGGGTAATGAAAAGAGCTATTGTGGGTACTATACAGGCAAGACATGGGTTCATGAAAATAATGGTGAGACCTACAGAGAATCATTTACTTTTGAATTGGCAAAAGCATAAATTATGGTAGATAATTTTGAATTGATTAAGTCAATGTTCTATTTCAATGAGGCAAATAATATGTTCTTTCATTGCCAAATTGTACAGAGGGCAAAAGACCATAAGGGAGAAAAGGTAAGGGAAGGTGCAATCAAGACTTACTTTATAAGAAGTGCTGAACATCTTATGAGAGTAAAAGATGAAATCATTCTCTTATGTGAGCACTACAAGGCAAGGGCATACATTAATGTAGCTGCAAAGGATTTTGATGCTGTAAATAGACGTATGCTGGTTAAACTGGCTGAGTATAATTACATAGGAAATATGTCATCTATCAATCCCAGAAAGATACTTAATAGCTCCGCAGGAGAAGTTAAATCAAGAGCACCTAAATGGATTGTAGATATAGATGATATATCTATTAAAGATAGTGTATTAGAATGGTTAGACAATTACTTTAGGAGTATAAGACCTATTGATGTATTGTCATATACCAACTTCTTTCTATATGCTGAGGTACCTACAGTTCAAGGATGCCATCTTATAACTCTTCCTTTTGATTCTTTGAAGTTTAGTGAGGCATTTCCTAATGTAGATGTTCATAAGAACTCTATGGGCACTATGCTGTATTATCCTAATAGTCTGGAACTACCTAAATATTGTTGTTCTGTATGTGATGGAACTAATATCCAGTTACAAGCTTGGATAGACCCTAACAATAATAATAGGTATATAGATGACACTGAAGATGATGAGTGTTGGTGTGAAGATTGTCAAGGACATACTAAAATTAAAAAGATTGAAAAATGAGATTAATTAAACCAAGTTTTGAAATTATAGAACAGCAAGCTGGTCTTGAAGGAATGTATAAACAGATTGAGATTGCAGGAAGAACCTGTTATAAGTCTGAAGATAAGATAACAGAAGATTCTGCTAAAGGATTTGTGGATAGGATGATTAATGCTGGGCATTGTTATACAGGGAATACTGAATTACTTACAGAGAATGGATGGATTAAGTTTAGGGATTACAATGGAGAAAAGGTTGCAACTGTCAACAGAGATTGTTCTTTTAAAGGATTTGAACAACCAAAAAGAATAATTAATTATTCTTATAGAGGTACCTTTTATTATTATCCATCTTTAGGTATCGAAGTAACTGATGGTCATAATATGTTCGGAATATTTAGAGAAAGTAAGAATGATTTTTATAATAATAATTCTTATTCCCTATTTAAATGTAATGGAAATTATAAGGATAATAATGGAAGAGAGAAGACTTTAGGAGAAAGGATGTTTAAGACTCCGAGACATTGCTTAAGATTAAAGTCCTTAAATCCTTATGGGGAACTAATTGGCTTCTGGCTGGGGGATGGATGTTATTCTCCTAACACTAGAAATAAACTGGTTTTTCACTTAAAGAAAAAAAGAAAAATAGAATATTTAAAACAATTATGTGAAGAACTTGGATATATTTTCGAGAAGAGAAAATCTAACTATTATACAGTTACCAATGATAACATAGGTAGTTCTTTTAACTCCTTATTCTATAACAATGGAAAGAGAATATCTCTGCAATACTTCCCATCTGTAGATATAGCTTATTCTATAATAGAAGGTTTAATAAATTCTGACGGAAGCATAGGAGTTAATACTAAAACAGTTACATTTTCCAATACTAGTAAAAGTATTATAGATTGGCTGTTAATATATGCCCCTATATGTGGATATTCTATTTCTGATAGAGGAGTGTCTCACTTATCATCTTCAAGTAATCCTGTATATAAAATTCTATTACTTGATACTGATTATACTATAAATAATGATTCCAGAAATAAAGATTCTAAAGTTATTATTACTAATAAAACTGAAGAAGTTTATTGTGTAACAGTGTCCACAGGATTGATAATAGTTAGAGGAACAAATGGAGTTACTACAATTTGTGGTAATTGTGCTATGCTAGAACATGGCACTGTGTATTTACAGATTAAGTCTCGTGATGCAGAAAATTATCATCTGTTCTACCATAAGTATAGTTCAAACCCTTACTCATATGTAAATGTTGGTAGGGGATGCATATGGAATACCTTATATATCACTACTAACTATAGAGTACTTGTAGAAAATGGCTGGCTTGATGACCTTAAGTATCTCTGTGAACCTACTGAATATCACGAAAAGAGAGTAGCTGTTCATTTTACTCTTGACAGAGCCACCTCAATGGAGTTTCTCCGGCACAGAAAAATGAGTTTTGCACAGGAAAGTACAAGATACTGTAACTACTCTAAGGATAAGTTTGGTAACGAAGTTACTTATATTTTACCTAGTTGGATGGATGAAATTCAATTAGGTACACATAATAGTACTAAAATCTTAATTCAAGCTGATGGATTTCAAGAGTTTAGTGCTAATAATAACCAAGAAATATGTGAAATAGCTTTTATGAGTACATTAGCTCAAGCTGAGATAAATTATAATACTCTCATAAGATTAGGATGGAAACCTCAGCAAGCAAGAGCAGTATTACCTAATGCCTTAAAGACAGAGTTAGTAATGACTGGCTTTGTAGAGGACTGGAAGCATTTCTTCTTCCTTAGGTGTCCTGTTAATGCTCATCCTCAAGCAAGAGAGTTAGCTATTCCATTAAGGGATGAATTTAGTAGAAAAGGTTGGTTATGAATATAGAAAAACTCAAAGAAGCATGGAAATTAGGTAATCCTAAAGTATTCAGATTTAAGAATATATTTGGATTTATACAGTTTTGTTGGGAGAATAAATTCACTCCCAACAACTCTGCTACTGTCTATGATGAGAAAGAAGGAAGAATGTACTTAGTAAGAAAGGAACATGAGAACGAATTTAATTAAAAAGAAAGAAAAGGTAGAGAAGAAAAAGCTGTCTTCCAGTGATGGTAAACTTGACATGGTGATTGCATTTGATACCACTGGCTCTATGAGAAGTTATATTGATGCAGTCAAAGAGCATGTGAAAGAGCTGATTCCTAAACTGTTCAAGCAGAATCCTGATTTGAGGATAGGAATAGTAGCTTTTGGTGACTATTGTGATATGCCAAGTAAAGATAGATTTGGTAAAGCATATCAAGTATGTAAGCTTACTGATAATGAGAATAGACTTATAGAGTTCATCACTAAGGCACAGGACACAAGTGGAGGTGATAGTGATGAGTTCTATGAACTTGTTATCAAGAAGATAGTAGAAGAGACTAATTGGAGAGAAGGTTCTACCAAAGCAGTCCTCCTTATTGCAGATGCAGAACCACATAGGGTAGGATATAGCTACAGTGATAGAGTAGTTAATAATCAAATTAATTGGAGAGAGGAAGCTAAGAAAGCTGCTGAGAAAGGAATCAAGTTTGATACATTGACTATAAATAAAACTGGGTGGTATAAAGAACTCTCAAGTACTACTAATGGTGTAAGTGCTCCATTTAGTACAAGCTCAAAGACTTCACAACTTGTTGAAGCTGCTGCATTGGCAAGAGGTGGAGAGGCTACTAAAGCAATGTATTATGCCACTATGGACAGCTTCAAAGATGATTCAGAAATGACTGCTGTATATGCAGCCTATTCAAAAGAAGTAATATCTTAAAACAATAAAGACATGAAAGTAAATCTTGCAGAAATTGAAGTAGGTGACATCTTCTCAGAAGAGTCCCATTACATTGTAAAAGAAGTAAAGAAGGATAGTGTTGTATTTGAACATCTTGAAAGTGGGAAGACTGTAAGTCTGAGCAATGAGTATGTTCATAATATGCTCAATACTTCTGACCAGTATGAAAGAGAAGTAAAAGTTACTAAGGAAGATAAGAAAGATGGTACTAAAGGTATTAGAACTATCTTTGAAGGTATCAAATCTTCTGAGGTATTCACTGTAGTCTTCAAGAAACAGGATAAAGCCAAGACTAAGAAACAATTTGAGGCTGAAAGAGAGGCTCAGAGAGTTGAGGCTATTGCCCTGATTGATAAGGCTAAGAAGCAGAAGAAGTCTATGGCTGTAGCCTATAAGGAAGCTCTTGAGTTCATTCAGAATAATCCTGTAAAGGACTATATTGAAGGTGAGGATAGAGTACTGAGAGGTTACAAGATGCAGTTTGTCTCAAGAGATGGTAAATACAAGTGTATGGACATGGATATTGAGAGAACTGAGAAGGAGACAGGTGAAAGATTGGTGAACATCAATACAATCTCTCAGCTTATCTACAATGGAGTGAAGTATGTAGTAGAGTAAATCTCTGCTATTTACTATCTCTTCTTGACAATATTAAGAGATTTTCTAAGGGAGATAGCAATACTCTCCTTATTTCTTTATACCATAATTAGTAATCAAATTAACTGGTGACAACTTTTATACTTAATATCTTGGTTTATTAAGGATAAATACTTACCTTTGCTGTTGTTTTATTTAACAAGGATATTATATGAATAATTGCTTAGTAACAACTAAAGAGATTAGGGATTTGGCTAAGAAGTTACAGGGTGAGACTGAGGAATCTGTAAAGGGTCTTGTAGCT
>OGCO01001407.1_pt1 | contig 36318 bp, 40 predicted proteins | sample 1570171 | NCBI WGS metagenome assembly OGCO01 (sample SAMEA4370583, study PRJEB24528) | human gut metagenome
GGATGGAGATCTACCAAATCGTCAAAGAGAACTGTTCCAGCGAGTACGGCGGGGCTACGCCCCAGGACGATGTGATGGAGCGGCTGCTGTCCGCTCGGAAAGGAAACTGATATGACAAAATACAAAACAGCTGAGAGCGTGCGGCGCGGTCACCCGGATAAGCTGTGCGACCTGATCGCCGACAGCATTCTGGACGAGTGCCTGCGGCACGACCGCTATTCCCGCTGCGCCTGTGAGGTCATGGCCACCAAGGGGAAAATCTTTGTCTGTGGGGAGATCACCTGCGCAGCAAAGATCAACATCCGCTCGGTGGTCCGGGAAGTCCTCCGCAAGGTGGGCTACAATCCCATGAAATTCATCGTGTTCGTCTATGTCCACCGGCAGAGTGCCGATATCGCCGGCGGCGTGGATTCCGCTCTGGAGGTGCGGAATAGCGGCAGCGAGGATGTGTTCGCTTCCACCGGCGCCGGCGACCAGGGCACCGTGTACGGTTACGCCACCAGGGAGACCTGGACCCGTCTGCCCGTCCCGGTGGTCTTTGCGAATGAAATCTGCAAAGGGCTGGATGATGCCATGCACGATGGAACCATCCGTGGCATCGGCCCCGATGGCAAGGCCCAGGTGACCGTGGCCTATGAGGACGGAAAACCCGTGGGCGCCAAGAACATTGTGGTATCCGTCCAGCACGATGCGGACAAGGATCTGGAGGAGCTTCGCCGGGAGATCATCTCGGAAGTGCTGTATCCCATTCTGGACCGCTTCGACTTCCCCAAGGATGTGGAGATTCTCATCAACCCCTCCGGCAGGTTTGTGGAGGGCGGTCCCGCCGCCGACACCGGGCTGACCGGCAGGAAGCTGATGGTGGACACCTACGGCGGTCTTGCCGCCCATGGCGGCGGAGCCTTCTCCGGGAAGGACCCCACCAAGGTGGACCGCTCCGCAGCTTACATGGCCAGAGCCATCGCCCGGAACGTGGTGGGCGCGTGGCTGGCGGAGGAATGCCAGGTATCCATCTCCTATGCCATCGGCAAGGCGGAACCCACCGCTGTGGAGATCGACACCTTCGGCACCGCCAGGGTGGACGAGGATGTGATCCGGCTGGCGGTGCTGGACGTGTTCGACCTGCGCCCCGCCGCTATCATATCCCTGCTGCATCTCCGCGCTCCCATTTACGCCGACACCGCCGCCTACGGCCACTTCAACGGCTACAAGTTCAGCTGGGAGAACCTTGACAAGACCGAGGAACTGAGAAAGGCGGTGGAAAAGTATGCTGATTGAACGCAAACACACCGCCGACCTTATCCCCGCCGACTACAATCCCCGCAAGGACTTAAAGCCCGGCGACCCGGAGTACGACAAGCTAAAACGCTCTATGGAGCAGTTCGGCTATGTGGAGCCGGTGATCTGGAACAAGGCCACCGGTCGGGTGGTGGGCGGTCATCAGCGGCTGAAGGTGCTCATGGACATGAGCGTCACCGAGGTGGAGTGCGTGGTGGTGGAGATGGATGAGGAGCGGGAAAAAGCCCTCAACATCGCCCTCAACAAAATCTCCGGCGATTGGGACAAGGACAAGCTGATGCTACTCATCTCCGACCTGCAGGGCGCTGACTTTGATGTGTCCCTCACCGGCTTTGACCCCGCCGAGATTGATGACCTCTTCAAGGACAGCTTGAAGGATGAGGTCAAGGATGACGAATTCGATGTGGACGCCGAGCTGCAGAAGCCTACTATCACCAACGCCGGGGATGTGTGGACGCTGGGGCGGCACCGGCTTGTCTGCGGGGACAGCACCAAGCCGGAAACCTTCTCTCTGCTGATGGACGGTCTGAAGGCCAACCTGGTCATCACCGACCCGCCCTACAATGTCAACTACGAGGGCGGCGCCGGGAAGATCAAGAACGACAACATGGAGAACGCCGCCTTCTATGATTTCCTGCTGGCGGCGTTTCAAAATACCGAGGAAGCCATGGCGGACGATGCCTCCATATATGTGTTCCATGCGGACACCGAGGGGCTGAACTTCCGAAAGGCGTTCTCTGACGCCGGCTTCTACCTCTCCGGGACGTGCATCTGGAAAAAACAGTCCCTGGTGCTGGGCCGTTCGCCCTACCAGTGGCAGCATGAGCCGATCCTCTTCGGCTGGAAGAAGAAAGGCAGACACCAGTGGTACACCGGGCGGAAGGAGTCCACCATCTGGGAGTTCGACAAGCCCAAGAAGAACAAGGACCACCCGACCATGAAGCCTGTCCCGCTCCTGGCCTATCCCATTCTCAACTCCTCCATGAGCAACGCTATTGTGCTGGACCCGTTCGGCGGTTCCGGCAGTACCCTCATCGCCTGTGAGCAGACCGACCGCATCTGCCGCACCATCGAGCTGGATGAAAAGTTCTGCGATGTCATCGTGAAGCGGTACATCGAGCAGGTGGGCAAGGCGGACGGTGTATCCCTCCAGCGGGACGGTCTGACCTACCGCTATGACGAGGTTGCCGGGGACGATGCGGAAGACATCCCATTGTTCTGAGGAGGCGCCCATGGAATTGAATACAGCTTTGACCCTCGGCAGCCTCTTCGATGGCTCCGGGGGTTTTCCATTGGGCGGTCTGCTCTGCGGGATTACTCCGGTGTGGGCTTCGGAGATCGAGCCGTTCCCCATCCGGGTGACCACCAAGCGGTTTCCCTTTATGAAGCACTACGGCGACATCTCCCAGATGGATGGCGGGAAGATCGAGCCGGTGGACATCATCACCTTCGGCTCCCCCTGCACCGACATGAGCATCGCCGGGCGGAGGGCCGGTCTGGACGGGAAGCAATCCGTCCTCTTCTTCCAAGCCATCCGCATTATTCAGGAAATGAGGGATGCCACCCATGGCAAATATCCAAGATACATCGTATGGGAGAACGTCCCCGGCGCGTTCAGCTCCAACCACGGAGAGGACTTCAAGGCCGTCCTCGAAGCGGTCATCGGGATCAAGGAGCCGGGCGCCCAGGTGCCTATGCCTGAGAAAAACCTCTGGCCCTACGCCGACCTGTACATGGGAGAGCAGTGGAGCGTTGCGTACCGCACTCTTGACGCGCAACACTGGGGAGTCCCCCAGCGAAGACGCCGCATCTTCCTTGTCGCAGATTTTGCAGGCTGGGGCGCCGGACAAGTACTATTTGAGTCCGAAGGCCTGTCAGGGTATTCTGCGGAGGGCTTCCGTGCGTGGCAAAGAGCTGCCAGAGATCCTGCGGCTGGCTCTGGAGCGGCAGGCCTCTGCCTGAACGACCAGGGCGGGAGCTGCATGGACGTGTCCAGCGAAGTCGCCGCCACGCTCCGGGCGGAACACCATGGGCATCCGCCCTGTGTGCTGGACGCCGCCGGCTTCTGCACCGAACATTCAGCGGACAGCAGAGGCATCGGTTTTGAGCCGGAACGCGCACCCACGCTCCGGGCCGGCGTGGTCCCCGCCGCTATCGCGCTGGAAAGCCATCCCATTGACAGCCGCATCAAAATCGCCGATGACGGTACCGTCCAGACACTGACCTCCCGCATGGGGACGGGCGGGATGAACGTGCCGCTGGTGATGAAGATTCGCTCCGGCTGCGAGGGCGGCGGGAAAGGGCCGCTCATCCAGGAAGACAAATCCGCTACGCTGGGGTGCAACAACGACCAGACCCTCTTCGAGCCAGTAGCCTTCGGCATCTCCTCCGACCAGTCCAAGGCCATGCTCTCCAGCAACCCCCACGCCGGCATCTACAAAGCCCGGACGTCCCGCACCCTGGACACCGGAGGTGGGAACCCCGGATGCAATCAAGGCGGCATTGCCGTGGTCACACAGGAGAAGTCCTACGCCATGACCATGAACAGCTATGTCCAGGTCGAGGAGGAAAAGGCGCCGGCGCTGCTCTCACGGGACTACAAAGACCCCACCGCTGTGAACAGCGGCTACACCGTGCGGCGGCTAACCCCCACCGAATGCGCCCGGCTGCAGGGCTTCCCGGACTGGTGGTGCACCGGCCTGGAAACCTCGGAGCCGACCAGGGAGGACATCGCGTTCTGGACGGAGGTCTGGGAGACACACCGCAGAGCCGTGAATTCCTCCGTGAAGCCCAAGACGGAGCGGCAGATCGTCAAGTGGCTGAAAGCCCCGTACTCCGATGCGGCGGAATACAAGATGTGGGGCAACGGCGTGGCGCTACCCTGCGTCTGGTTCGTCCTCTCCGGCATTGTGTTCAGTACACAATTATCTCCCGCATAATTCTACAATCCCAGGTCTCTATTTGACTTGATATTTGGGGGCCGCAGAGCGAATATGTGACTACCAAAAATCAAGGAGGAATGAGAAATGACCCTGCGATACAACCTGACCGGCACTGACCGCAAGCGGCTGGTGACCGCCATCAGCGAAATCACCGGCGCTCCCGCCAAGTACCTGGGCGCGCCCAGCTTCGCCTACCAGGTGGATTACTTTACCATCGACTGCAACGGCGGCGTCACCTTCGATGACCGGGCTGACAGCGAGGAAATCGAAAACCTTATCGACACGCTGGACAGCCAGGGCTTCAAAGCCGAGCCGCAAGCGGTCGAAGCATCCGAACCCGTGGAGTCGACCCCCGCCGAGGTGGACGGGTTGTGCATCTCCATGCCAGCCAGCCTTTTCACCGAAACAACGCTGCAGAACTTAAAGGACATCATCGCGTCGAAGGGAAATCTCATCCGCAAGGCCCTGGGGGTGGACGAACTGCCCGTGGAGGTCGGCAATACAAAGGTCTCCTTCCCCTGGTTTGCCGGAATGCCCACGCCGGAGGAGGTCAAGGCCTATGACCATTTCATCTGCGCCCTGTGCGAGATGGCCAGAAATCAGAAGCGCGTTATCGCCAAGGAGCGGGACACAGGCAACGACAAGTACGCCTTCCGCTGTTTCCTCCTCCGGCTGGGTTTCATCGGCCCGGAGTACAAGCAGGAGCGCAAGATTCTCCTGCGGAACCTGACCGGCAGCTCCGCTTTCAAGGCGGTACCCCAGAAGGAGGTGGCGGACGATGCGGCTTCCAAGTAAGGAAACGCTGGCGCTCCTCCGCTCCCGCTACCCCAAGGGCGCACGGGTGGAACTTGTCCACATGGACGATCCCCAGGCTCCGCCTGTTGGAACGAGGGGCACGGTGCTGGGCGTGGACGATGTGGGGAGCATCCTTGTGGCGTGGGACAACGGCAGCGGCCTGAACGTGGCCTTTGGCGAAGATATCTGCCGCAAGGTTGGGGAATAAGGCGCTGTAAGATGCACAGTTTTCCGGCCACAAGATCGTGTAGTTTATGGCTCGAATAGCCCTGGATATAGTGTGCCTTCAGAGGTAATATGACACTACCGAAAGGGAAAACAACACCAACCAGGAGGCAGAACCATGAACGAGAAAACGAGAATTCAGATTGAGGAAATGAAGAAGCAGACCATTGGGGTCGAGGTTGAGATGAACAACATCGAACGCAGCCGGGCGGCAAAGGTTGCCGCCGAGTTCTTCGGCACCGGGCGGTTCGAGGACACTGCCAGGCGCAACGGGTACTGCACCTGGTCTGCCTGGGACGCCCAGGGTCGGGAGTGGAAATTCCAGCGGGATGTGAGCATTGACGGCCCCGACAGCCAGAAGTGCGAACTGGTCACCCCGATCCTGACCTACGCCGACATGGAGACCCTGCAGGAACTTATCCGCCGACTTCGCAGGGCGGGCGCCAAAAGCGACTCCACCAGGGGCTGCGGAGTCCACATCCACATCGGCGCCAAGGGCCACACGCCGCAGACCCTGCGAAACCTGGCCAACATCATGGCCAGCCATGAGAGCCTGCTGGCCGAAGCCCTCGACCTCGACCATTACCGCATGAGACGGTACTGCCGCACGGTAGACCCCCGCTTCCTGGAACAGCTCAACCGCAGGAAGCCCACCACCATGGCAGACCTTGCCGACATCTGGTACAGCAGCCAGGGCGCAAACTACGGCAGGAGCCAGCACTACAACGACAGCCGCTACCATATGCTCAACCTCCACGCCACCTTCACCAAAGGCACGGTCGAGTTCCGGCTTTTCCAATTTGATGCCCCTACGGATGGGAAGCGCAACGGCCTTCACGCCGGCCAGCTGAAGAGCTACATCCAGCTTTGCCTGGCCCTCAGCCAGATGGCCAAGACGGTGCGCACCGCCAGCCCCAAGCCCCAGCAGAACGAGAACCCCAAATACGCCATGCGCACCTGGCTCCTCCGCCTGGGCTTCATCGGCGAGGAGTTCGAAACCGCACGAGACATCCTGACCCGCCGCCTTTCCGGTGACGCAGCCTTCCGCAACGGCAGAGCCGCTGCTTGAAGGACGCCGCCCAGAGGCCCCCGAACCCGCTGACGCGGGCTTTCGGTGGTAGAAGGGGTACACACCCCGGAAAGGAAGGTTCACGGAATGAAAAGATACTACATTGCCTACGGGAGCAACCTCAACGTCCAGCAGATGCGCTGGCGCTGCCCTGGGGCGCGGATCATCGGCACCTCAGAACTGCAGGACTACCGGCTCCTGTTCAAGGGCAGCAAGACCGGCTCCTATCTCACGGTCGAGCCGGAGAAGGGATGCACGGTCCCCGTTGTGGTCTGGGAGGTCACCGACCAAGATGAACTGGCGCTGGACCACTACGAAGGGTACCCCAGCTTCTACTACAAAACCGAGATGACGCTGGATGTCAAAGGCATCCGCACCGGCAAGCTCCGGCGCAGGAGGGCTTTCGTGTACATCATGCGGGAGGAACGGCCCTACGGTGTTCCCGCCAGCAGCTACTTGAGCATCTGCGGTCAGGGCTACCGGTTCTTCGGATTCCCCGTTGACAAGCTGCTGGAAGCCTGCCAGTACAGCAGAGAAAGGATGAAATCCAATGAAAGAAAATAATATCACCCGCCTGACGGTCTGCCCCCGCTGCGGAAAGCCTTACCACGAATCCCCGGCGCTCTCCCGGCTGGACAATGAGACTCTCATCTGCCCGGACTGCGGGACACGGGAGGCGCTGGACAGCATTGGCGTTTCGCCGGAGGAGCAGGACTCCATTATCCAGACCATCCACCGTTATCTGCGGTCAGAATGAAGCTGTAAAATACACAATATCTGAACGCCATGTTTGTGTGGTATATTCCTCCGAATTGACTTGCTATTATTCGCTTTTAGAGCGAATATGTACACACCGAAAGGGAAAACACCACTTTTCAGGAGGAATTCAAAATGATGAAAGCATGGCAGATTCGAGAGAACTTTGAACTGATTGACCGCATTGCAATCAGCCGCCGCACCTTCGAGGAACTGTTCATCCACACCAAGGAGCGCATCGAGTTCACCTTCAACGGATGGGATGGCAAGTCCTACAACGGCGAAAGCCGGGTGGCCCGCGTCTACCGCAGCAACCTCCCCGGCTATGAGGATTGCATTTTCGTCAAGGTTGGCAAAGCCCTCCACTACATCGACACCGAATACCAGGTGGTCAACAAGCTGACCGGCGAAGCCCACCCCACAGCGGGCTGGCTGGTCGATGTCCTCAAGGGATGATTTCCCGTAGGCTGCACAGTTTTACCCGGCAAGGTTTGTGTAGTATATTTCGAGAAATCGCTTGCTATTATCCACCTTTAGAGCGAATATGTGTACACCGAAAGGGAAAACACCAGCGAATTGGAGGACACGAACATGAAGAAAACCACCGCCCAGAAGGCCGCAGCCTACCGCCTGCCCGAAACCACCACCCCGGAAAACCTGGAAATGAAGCTGATGAACAACCTGGGGACCATCCTTACCTTTGGAGAACGCATCCTCGCCGCCGGGTACTTCTACGATCCCAACGGGCGCAGCTACTACGGCGCTGTGTACCGGTTCACCACCGAGGATCACACCTGCGAAGGCGACATCAAGCTGGTCAGCGTTTCAGATGAGACCTTCATCGACAACGGGCACGCCATGGCCTGGGCGATGAGCAAGGCGAACTAAAGCAACCCAACATAACACTCTGCAGGGATGGAGCCGGAAAGCTCTGTTCCTCGTTACAGCCGCGCAGGGCTGTTTTTTTATGCTCATTTTACGGAGGTGACGGACATCAGAAAGCTCAAGAAATACACCCCAACGCCCTTCATGGCCAAGGGGTCACACTACGACAAAGCCCTGGCGGACTATGCCGTCAGCTTCATCCAATGTCTCTGCCACACCAAAGGCACCTGGGCGGGAAAGCCCTTCGAGCTGATTGATTGGCAAGAGCGCATCATCCGCGACCTGTTTGGCGTGGTCAAAGAGAACGGCTACCGGCAGTTCAACACCGCCTACATCGAGATCCCTAAGAAAATGGGCAAGTCGGAGCTGGCCGCTGCAGTGGCGCTTCTGCTCACCTGCGGGGACGATGAGGAACGCGCCGAGGTGTATGGCTGCGCCGCCGACCGCCAGCAGGCATCCATCGTTTTTGAAGTAGCGGCGGATATGGTGAAGATGTGTCCGGCACTCTCCAAGCGGGTCAAGATCCTCGCGTCCCAGAAGCGCATCGTCTACCATCCTACCAACAGCTTCTACCAGGTGCTTTCGGCGGAGGCCTACTCCAAGCATGGCTTCAATATCCACGGCGTGGTTTTTGATGAGCTGCACACCCAGCCAAACCGAAAGCTCTTTGACGTCATGACAAAGGGTTCCGGGGACGCCCGGATGCAGCCCCTCTACTTCCTGATCACCACGGCAGGGACGGATACCCGCTCGATCTGCTACGAGACACACCAAAAGGCCAAGGACATCCTGGAAGGCCGGAAAATCGACCCCACCTTCTACCCGGTCATCTACGGAGCCGATGAGGGGGATGACTGGACAGACCCCAAGGTGTGGAAGAAGGCCAATCCCTCTCTCGGCATCACGGTGGGCATCGACAAGGTCAAAGCCGCCTGTGAGTCCGCCAAGCAGAACCCCGCTGAGGAAAACAGCTTCCGCCAGCTCCGGCTGAACCAGTGGGTTAAACAGGCGGTGCGCTGGATGCCCATGGAGAAATGGGACCGCTGCGCCTTTGCTGCCTCGGAGGACACTCTGGAAGGCCGGGTCTGCTACGGTGGCTTGGATCTGTCCAGCACTACGGATATTACCGCCTTTGTGCTGGTCTTCCCGCCGCTGGACGAGGAGGACAAATACACCGTGCTGCCTTACTTCTGGATACCGGAGGACAACATCGACCTGCGCGTCCGCCGCGACCATGTGCCTTACGATGTCTGGGAGCGGCAGGGGCACCTCCAAACCACGGAGGGAAATGTAGTTCACTACGGCTACATTGAAAAGTTCATCGAGCGGCTGGGAGAGCGGTTCAACATCCGGGAGATTGCCTTCGACCGCTGGGGCGCAGTGCAGATGGTGCAGAATCTGGAGGGCATGGGTTTCACGGTGGTTCCCTTCGGACAGGGCTTCAAGGATATGTCCCCGCCCACCAAGGAGCTGATGAAGCTGGTGCTGGAGGAACGCATCGCCCATGGCGGTCATCCCGTCCTCCGCTGGATGATGGACAACATCTACATCCGCACCGACCCGGCGGGGAACATCAAGCCGGACAAGGAAAAATCCACAGAAAAAATCGATGGCGCCGTTGCCACCGTTATGGCCCTTGATCGGGCCATCCGATGCGGCAACGACACCAGCGAGTCGGTCTATGACAGCAGAGGGCTGCTGTTCATTTGATATGGTTTTATTTTTTTAACTTCAAGCCATCTTTAAATGCTTCTCCTACACGGTCAGTTACTTTATAATAGCCGTGTGTATAGGGGTCAAATGCGATAGCGTTCACCAGTGAAATATCCAGCTTACCATCCCGAAGGACGCTTTCATCGGCTGTGACTTTTACTACCTTGCCAATCACGCCGCATCCATACTCGTTGCTCTGATACTCGATGAATTTGCATTCCAGACAAAGAGGGAACTCATTGATTACAGGGGCATCTACCGTCTCCGCTTTTGTTGCGGTGAGACCCGCCTGACCCAATTTATCCGAAACACGGTTACCGGAAACAACGCCAAAGTAGTCAGCCTCCACAACGTGGGCGGCATCGGCAATGCTGACGGTAAATCCGCCACGCGTTTTGATATTCTTTACGGTTTTGTGACTCTCAGTCAGGTTTAGCGCGACAGTATCGCGCTCCTGCATTGTTCCCCAGGCGGCATTCATCACATTTACAGTTCCATCCTCGTTATAGGTGGCTACCATCAGAACAGGCATGGGGAAAATGCCTTCAGTAATTTTCAATTCTTTTCTCATGCTGCTTGCCTCGCTTTTTTAAAGATTGACACCTACGGTGCTTTCCCTTATAATTATAGCCAGTAGCAAACAAAATTCAAGTACTGGCATTTGAGAAAGGTACTATCCTAAAAGGAAGTGTGACAATGATTCGTAACTACATCGAGAATGCGAATTTTGAGGATACTGGCTTCAGCTACACCATGTCGCTGATTTCCGGCAAGCACAAAATGGTGATTCTCTATTGTTTGATGGAGTTTGAAATCGTGCGGTTCAATGAACTGAAACGCTATCTGGGAAATGTATCCGATAAGACTTTAAGCACAAACCTGAAGGAGTTAGAATCAGCTCATCTCGTAGAGCGAAAAGAATATCCGCAAATTCCGCCAAAAGTAGAGTACTCTCTCAGTGAGCGGGGCAAGTCACTTATGAAAATTTTAGACCAGCTCTGCACATGGGGAGAGGAAAACAGGGTGTAATCTTTTCTCAATTTAAAAGTATTCTAAGCATCTATCGAAAGGTAGGTGCTTTTCTTATGTCCATTTTTAAAGGATGGTGATGTGTATGGGCATCTTTTCCGGCTTGTTCAAATCCCGCGACAAGCCCCAGAACCGGACATCCGGCAGTGGGTACAGCTTCTTCTACGGCGGCTCCACCGCCGGCAAGAACGTCAACGAGCGTTCCGCCATGCAGATGACCGCTGTGTATTCCTGCGTCCGCATCCTGGCGGAAGCGGTGGCGGGTCTGCCGCTGCACCTCTACCGCTACAAGGAGGATGGCGGGAAGGAGAAGGCGCTGGATCATCCGTTATACAACCTGCTCCACGATGAGCCGAACCCTGAGATGAGTTCCTTCGTATTCCGGGAAACGCTCATGACCCATCTGCTCCTGTGGGGCAATGCCTACGCCCAGATCATCCGAAACGGCAAGGGCGAGGTCATTGCCCTCTATCCGCTGATGCCAAACCGCATGGTAGTGGACAGGGGTACCAAGGGCCGGCTCTACTACCAATATACCACCAGCACCGAGGACGCACCCACCATGAAGGGCGTCACCGTCAACCTGCCGCCCTCGGATGTATTGCACATCCCCGGCCTGGGCTTTGACGGGCTGGTGGGCTACAGCCCCATTGCCATGGCCAAGAACGCCATCGGCATGGCGATTGCCTGCGAGGAGTACGGGGCCAAGTTCTTCGCCAACGGCGCGGCTCCCGGTGGTGTGCTGGAACACCCCGGCACCATCAAAGACCCCCAGCGGGTACGGGAGAGCTGGCAGTCCACCTTTGGAGGCAGCGGTAATGCCAATAAGATCGCCGTTCTGGAGGAGGGCATGAAATACACGCCCATCGGCATCTCGCCGGAGCAGGCGCAGTTTTTGGAGACGCGAAAATTCCAAGTCAATGAGATCGCTCGAATTTTCCGAGTGCCGCCCCACATGGTGGGCGACCTGGAAAAGTCGAGCTTTTCTAATATTGAGCAGCAGTCTCTGGAGTTCGTGAAATACACGCTGGACCCCTGGGTGATCCGCTGGGAGCAGACCATTCACCGGTCGCTCCTCCTGCCGGACGAGAAATCGCAGTATTTTGTAAAGTTCAATCTGGAGGGTCTGCTTCGCGGCGACTATCAGAGCCGCATGAACGGGTACGCCATTGGTCGGCAGAACGGCTGGATGTCCGCCAACGACATCCGGGAACTGGAGAACCTCGACCGCATTCCCGCTGAAGAGGGCGGCGACCTGTACCTGATCAACGGCAATATGCTCCCGCTCAAGGACGCGGGGGCTTTTGCAGATACCGAATCCAACGATGACGGAAAGGAGGAAAATGCCGATGAAGAAGTTTTGGAAGTGGAAGAATCAAGCCCAGACGGAGACGGCTCCGGCGGAACGGACGCTGTATCTGAACGGCACCATCGCCGAGGGAAGCTGGTTTGACGATGACGTCACGCCCCAGCTTTTCAAAGAGGAGCTGATGGCCGGGGACGGGAACATCACCGTCTGGATCAATTCTCCCGGCGGCGACTGTGTGGCGGCGGCTCAAATTTACAATATGCTGATGGACTATCCCCACGATGTGACCGTGAAGATTGATGGCATCGCGGCGTCCGCCGCATCCGTCATCGCCATGGCGGGTACCAGGGTCCTCATGTCCCCGGTGTCCATGCTCATGATCCACAACCCCATGACCGTGGCTATGGGCGACACCGGCGAGATGCAGAAGGCCATCGAGATGCTCTCCAGCGTCAAGGACTCCATCATCAACGCCTACGAGATCAAGACCGGCCTATCCCGCGCCAAGCTCTCCCACCTCATGGACGCAGAGACCTGGATGGACGCCGGAAAGGCGGTAGAGCTGGGCTTTGCCGATGAGGTGATGACGCGCCCCACCGACCCCGAGAATATGGAACCCCCGGCAGTCACCATGCTGTACTCCAAAGCAGCGGTGGTCAATTCCCTTATGGATAAGATCGCCGAGAAATGCAAAACCAACCGACCCGCCCCCAAGGCGGAACCCAAGGGCCGCTCCGTAGACGATCTCTACGAGCGGCTCAATCTTTTGAAACATTAAAGGAGGAAATCTACCATGACTATTTTGGAACTGCGTGAGAAGCGCGCCAAGGCCTGGGACGCTGCCAAGGCTTTCCTGGACTCCCACCGCACCGACAAGGGCACCCTGTCCGCCGAGGATGACGCCGCCTACTCCCGCATGGAGCAGGATATCTCCGACCTGGGCAAGGAGATCGCCCGGATGGAGCGCCGCGAAGCTCTGGACGCCGAGCTGAACAAGCCGGTCAGCCAGCCCATCACCGGCAAGCCCGCCGGCGACCAGCAGCCCGAAAAGAAGGGCCGCGCTTCCGATGAGTACAAACGGAACTTCTGGAACGCCATGCGTCTGCAGGGCAACCCCTACGAAATTCGCAACGCCCTGCAGGAAGGCACCGACAGCGAGGGTGGTTACCTGGTGCCGGACGAGTACGAGCGCACCCTGGTGCAGGCTCTGGAGGAGGAAAACGTGTTCCGCCGCCTGGCCAAAGTCATCCAGACCTCCAGCGGTGACCGCAAGATTCCCATCGTAACCAGCCACGGCTCCGCCGCCTGGTTGGATGAGGAGGACGCCCACACCGAGAGCGATGAGGTGTTCGGCCAGACCTCTCTGTCCGCCTACAAGCTGGGTACCTTCCTGAAGGTGTCCGATGAGCTGCTCAACGACAGTGTGTTCGACCTGCCTTCGTATATCTCCACCGAGTTTGCCCGCCGCATCGGCGCCAAGGAGGAGGAAGCCTTCTTCGTGGGCGATGGCAGCGGCAAGCCCACCGGCATCTTCGCCGCAACCGGCGGCGCTCAGACCGGCGTTACCGCCGCCAGCTCCACCGCCATTACCGCTGATGAACTAATCGACCTGTTCTATTCTCTGAAGTCCCCCTACCGCAGGAAGGCGGTCTGGGTAATGAACGACTCCACGGTCAAGGCCATCCGCAAGCTGAAGGACAACCAGGGTCAGTACCTGTGGCAGCCCTCCCTCACGGCTGGGACTCCCGATACCATCCTGAACCGTCCGGTCTACACCTCTTCCTATGTACCCGCTATCGCCGCCGGCGCCAAGACCATCGCTTTCGGCGATTTCAGCTACTACTGGATCGCCGACCGTCAGGGCCGCTCTTTCAAGCGTCTGAACGAGCTGTTTGCCACCACCGGCCAGGTGGGCTTCATGGCCACCCAGCGCGTGGACGGCAAGCTCATCCTGTCGGAAGCCATCAAGGTGCTGGCGCAGAAGGCGTCTGCTTAAGGAAAAGGCGGTGGTGATGATGGACGAGCTTTTGCAGAAGGTCAAGGAAAACCTCATTCTGGAGCATGACGCCGATGACAAGCTGCTGGAACGCTTCATCACCGCCGCCATCTCCTATGCGGAGAGCTACCAGCACATTGCGGCGGGCTACTACCAGGAGCACCCCATGCCGCCCACCACTGAACAAGCCGTCATCATGCTGTCATCCCACTTCTACGAGTCCAGGGATGGCAGCACGGGCGGCTTTTTCGCGGATAACGTGCAGGCCGGTCAACAGGTGTGGAGTACCGTGAATCTGCTTCTCCGGCTTGACCGGGAATGGAAGGTGTGAGTATGTCCTTTGGAAAGATGAACACCTTTATTGACCTGGTGAAAAAAGAAGTCTCCGTGGATGCGGAGGGCTTCAAATCGGAAAAGGAGGTCACCCTGGCCTCCGTCCGGGCATACCGGGAAGGAAGGCACGGGAGCAAGAGATGGGCAAACATGGCGGCTTTTTCGGAAGCCACCGACCGTTTCCGCTTCCGTGTCATCCCCGGTGTATCCGTCACCACTGACCTGGCGCTCCTCTGCGATGGAGACCGCTTCGAGATCACCTCGGTGGAGGATGTGAAGGGGCGGAGGATGTATCTGGAGGTCATGGCAAAGGTGGTGAAGCCCGGTGGCTAAGGTGAAAGTGGAAATGCCGGAGGAATTCCTCCGCAAGCTGTCCCTTTTAGGCAGCAAAACAGACGAGATCGCCGGGCGTGTCCTGGAAGCCGGCGGCGAGGTCGTTCTGGCAAAGGTGCGCAGCAACCTCTCCTCCGTTATTGGAAGCGGGACGAAATATGACTCCCGCTCCACCGGTGAGCTGGAACGCTCCCTGGGTCTAACCTCGCCGTTGGTGGACAGGGACGGAAACCACAACATCAAGGTCGGCTTTGCCGAGCCGCGTTCCGATGGCGGCAGCAACGCCATGCTGGCCAACATCATCGAATACGGCAAGAGCGGCCAGCCGGCGAAACCCTTTCTCAAACCTGCCCAGACCTCGTCCCGGAAGGCCTGTACCAGCGCCATGATCCGCAAACTGGAAGAGGAGGTGGAGAAGCTGTGAGTCTGCTATCTGAACTGAAAACGGTGGCGGATGCCTGTTCGATCCCGGTGGAGACCGGCGTCTTTTCCGGCGTACCGCCCGACCTTTACCTGGTCATCACGCCCATGGCGGACACCTTTGAACTTCACGCCGACAATTCCCCAGGGTACGACACCCAGGAGGCGCGGCTGTCCCTGTTCGTGAAGGGCAGCTATACCGCCATCAAAGATACGCTTGTCCGCGCTCTGCTGGGTGCGGATTTTTGCATTACCGACCGCCGGTATATCGCCCATGAGGATGATACCGGCTTTCACCATTACGCCATTGACGTGGCGAAACTATACCAACTATAAATTTTGAACGGCGCAGCGGCGCGGGCGGCAAGTTTGCGTAACCTGAATTGTTGGTGCGCGAATTGCCACCGGCGGCTCGCCGGTGAAATGGAGGAATGAGATATGGCTACGATCGGCTTGGACAAGCTGTACTATGCCAAAATCACCGAGGACGCTTCGGGCAATGAGACCTACGGCGACCCCCAGCCCCTGGCGAAAGCTATGACTGCCGAGCTTTCGGTGGAACTGGCGGAAGCTACGCTGTATGCGGACGATGGTGCCGCCGCTGTGGTCAAGGAGTTCCAGAGCGGCACCCTGACCCTGGGCGTGGATGACATCGGCGTTACCGTTGCCCAGGATTTGACCGGCGCCACCATTGACGGGAATAAGGTGCTGGTCTCCACCAGCGAGGATGGCGGCACCCCTGTGGCCGTGGGCTTTCGCGCCAAGAAGGCCAACGGGAAGTACCGCTACTTCTGGCTCTACCGGGTGAAGTTCGGCATCCCCGCCACCAACCTCACCACCAAGGGCGAGAGCATTGAATTTTCCACCCCTTCCATCGAAGGCACCGTGACCCGCCGCAACAAGGTGGACGGTCAGGGTAAGCACCCCTGGAAGGCGGAGGTCTCCGAGGACGATACCGGCGTGCTGCCCGCCACCATCTCCGGCTGGTACGAAGAGGTGTATGAGCCGGACTACAGCACGTTGGAAACTGCGTAAGGAGGGCTGACCCATGAGCAAGGAGCGAAGCGCCGCCATCACCATCGGCGGCATGGAGTATGAGCTGGTACTCACCACCCGCGCCACCAAGGAGATCGCCGGACGCTACGGCGGTTTGGAGAACCTGGGCGACAGGCTGATGAAGTCCGAGAACTTTGAGATGGCGCTTGATGAGATCATCTGGCTCATCACCCTGCTGGCCAATCAAAGCGTGCTGATCCACAATCTCCAGCACCCGGAGGACAAAAAGGAGCCGCTGACCCAGGACGCCGTGGAACTGCTGACCTCTCCCTTCGAGCTGGCGGGGTACAAGGAAGCCATCATGGAAGCCATGTACAAGGGCACCAAGCGGAATATCGAAAGCGAGACGGACTCAAAAAACGCGCAAGTCGGGTAACAGACGCCGAGCTGTTTACCCGGCTTTTCTATTATGGCACCGCCCAGCTGGGCTTTACTCCGGAAGAGACTATGCTCCTGCCCTTTGGACTGCTGCTGGATCTGTGGGAGTGCCACAAGCAGTTCCTCGGTCTGGCGAAGCCCAAGCGGGAGCTGTCCATTGACGATGTGATTCCCTACGGGATTTGAAGGAGGTGACCACGGATGGCGGATAACTTTGGCCTGAAAATCGGGCTGGAGGGCGAAAAGGAATTCAAGAAGGCGCTGGCGGCCATCAACCAGTCCTTCAAGGTCCTCGGCTCTGAAATGAAGGTCGTACAGTCCCAGTTTGACAAAAACGATGATTCCGTGGAAGCCCTCACCGCCCGGAATCAGGTGCTGGGCAAGGAGATCGATGCCCAGAAAAAGAAAATCGAGACCCTGCGCAAGGCGCTGGAGAACGCTTCCACCTCTTTCGGGGAGAACGACCGGCGCACCCAGCAGTGGCAGATCCAGCTCAACAACGCCCAGGCCGCTCTGAACAACATGGAACGGGAGCTTGACCAGAACCAGAGGGCCATCGATTCCATGGGCGATGAGATGCGGGATGCCGCCCAGCAGACGGACAAGTTCGGTGATGAGATCGATGACGCAGCCGACAAGACCGACAAGGCTTCCGGCAAGCTGGAGAAGGTCGGCTCCGTCCTCAAAGGCCTGGCGGTCACGGCGGGTGCCGCTGTTGCCGCCGCCGGCGCCGCCCTCGCCGGGCTGACCAAGAGCTTCCTCGACCTGGCGGAATCCACACGGGAATACCGGGAGGACCAGGCCAAGCTGGACGCAGCCTTCACCACCGCCGGATTTACGGCGGAACAGGCCGGTGAAGCCTACACCGGCTTCTATGCCATCCTGGGCGAAGAAGACCGCAGTGTGGAAGCGGTCAACCACCTCGCCAAGCTCTGCTCCACCGAGGAAGAGCTGGCGCAGTGGACGGACATCGCTGCCGGCGTGTGGGCCACCTTCGGGGACAGCCTTCCCATTGAAGGTTTGACCGAAGCCGCCAATGAGACCGCCAAGACCGGCACCATCACCGGCCAGCTGGCGGACGCGCTGAACTGGGCCGGCGTCAATGAGGAAGCCTTCCAGTCGGCGCTGGATGGCTGCAGTTCCGAGCAGGAACGCGCCGCGCTCATCACCGATACCCTCAACGGCCTGTACCAGGAAGCGGCGGAAAACTACAAAACCCTCAACGGTGATGTGATGGAAGCCCAGCGCGCCCAGGCGCTTCTTACCGATGCCTACGCCCAGCTGGGCGCTATCGCGGAACCCATCATGACGACGCTGAAGACCATGGCGGCGGATGTTCTTACTGCCATGATTCCCTTCGTGTCCCTCATGGGCGAGGGGCTGCAGGGCGTGCTGAACGGCACCGCCGGAGCCGCCGAGACTTTCGCCGAGGGCATCTCCGGCCTGGTGTCAGTGTTGATGGAGAAGCTCTCCACCATTGTGCCGGTCATCGGGGAAGCCATCCTCGCCAGTCTTCCGGTATTGTTGGAAGCCGGGATGAATATCATCGCCACCCTTGTCACCGGGATTGTGAACGCACTGCCCCAACTGGCCGCAGCCGCCCTGTCCATCGTTCTCCAGCTGGTCACCAGCCTGACCGAGCTGGCGCCACAGCTTTTACAGGCCGCGATGCAGGTGGTGGCGACCCTGGCTTCCGGCATCGCTTCCGCACTGCCTCAGCTGGTTCCCACCATTGTACAGATGGTGGTGCAGATCTGCCAGACCCTTATCGCCAATCTGCCCCTCATTCTGGACGCGGCTCTGCAGCTGGTCACGGGGCTGGCCCAGGGCATCCTCAACGCCCTGCCGGTGCTCATCGCGGCTTTGCCGGAGATCATCAACGGAATTGTGACCTTCCTGCTGAACTCCATCCCCCAGATCATCGAGACGGGCATCCAGCTTCTGACCTCGCTGGTGGCGGCTCTGCCGGAGATCATCACCGCCATTGTCGCAGCCATCCCGCAGATCATCGAGGGGATCATCACAGCCGTATTAAACTCCATCCCGCAGATCATCCAGGCTGGCATCGACCTGCTGGTGTCGCTCATCCAGGCGCTGCCCCAGATCATCACCACCATCGTGGCGGCTATCCCGCAGATCATCACCGGCATCGTGAACGCCCTCATCAACAGCATCCCTCAAATCATCCAGGCGGGTGTAGAACTGCTGGTGTCCCTGATTGCGAATCTCCCGACCATCATTGTGGAGATCGTGAAGGCGGTTCCGCAGATCATTACGGGGATTGTATCGGCCCTCAGCCAGGGCGTTTCCCAGATCGCCGAGGTGGGTGCCAACTTGGTGCGCGGCCTGTGGCAGGGCATCCAGTCCCTCGCCGGGTGGATCTGGGATAAAGTGTCCGGCTGGATCTCCGGCATCTGGGACGGCATCCTGGGCTTCTTCGGAATCAACTCGCCCTCCAAGGAAATGGCCTGGGTAGGCGAAATGCTGGTGGAGGGCCTTGCCGGTTCCATCGAGGACAACGGCGGTCAGGCGGTGAAAGCCGCTGAGGGAATGAGCAAGGACATCAACGGGGTCATGCAGGACCTCGCCAAGGATATGACCACGGCGCTGCCCACGGATTTCTCCGTGAAGGGCAGTATGGAAAACGCCATGACCTCTGCTGTTTCCGGCGGCGCTGGGAAGAGCGGCTTCGTCCTGCAGCTGAATATCGGCACCTTCAATAACTACACCAATGAGGACATCCGGCAGCTCACCAATGAGATCATGGTGACCGCCGGACAGTTTGCCAAGCGGAAAGGGGTGGTTTTCGCATGAACTATTTTGTGTATAACGGGGTCGCGTCCTTAGACATGGGGCTTCGCATTGAGAGCAAGAATGTGTTTTCCGCCCCGGAGTATGATGTGACCTTCCAGTCCATTCCCGGCAGGAACGGCGACCTCATCCTGCCCAATGGCCGCTATCCCAATGTGCAGGTGACCTACTCCGTGTTCCTGCCCGCCAAGTCCATCGCCGAACTGGCGGAGAAAATCACCAAGGTCAAAGCCTGGCTCTATGGGGAGCAGAACGCCTACCACACCCTGTCCGACAGCTACGATACCCTCTACACCCGGAAGGCGGTGTATTCCGGGAGCCTGGATATTGAAGACCAGCTCAACCGCATTGGCGTGTTCACTGTCAGCTTCTCCTGCCGGCCCTTCCGCTATAGCGTTGCGGGGGCCGAGGCCATCACCCTCACGCAGTCCGGCTCCACAGTGACCAACCCGGAGAGTTTTGAGTCTCTGCCCATCCTCACCCTCACCGGGGAGGGGACGGTGACCCTGACCATCCAGGGCGTTGGTCAGAATAAGAGCTGGGTCTTTACCGGGCTGGACGGGAGCATCGTCTGCGACAGTGAGCAGATGAACTTTTACTCCGGCACGACCCCCATGAACGACAAGGTCAGCGGGGACGGATTTCCCAGGCTGCAGCCCGGCGTCAACACCATCTCCTGGGTGGGAACGGTGACCAGCCTGGTGGTACAGCCGAGGTGGGTGACGCTATGATTCCGGTACTCTTCAAAGCAAATGCGGTGGATTTCTCCACCTACGGCATCGGCGTGCTGGCGGACTGTATTTCTTGTGAAGTGACCGAGGAGCGAAACGGCGCCTACGAGCTGGTGCTCCAGTATCCCGTCACAGGGAGGAACTACGGGGAGCTGTCCTCCGAGCGGATCATCAAGGCCAAGCCCAATGACACCGCCGATGACCAGGCCTTCCGCATCTACCGCATCACCACGCCCATCGATGGCGTGGTAACGGTGTATGCACAGCACATCTCCTACGACCTCTCCAATATCGCCGCCCTGACCTGGTCCAGCGAGAGCATTTCACCGGCTCTTGCCATGCAGCGCGTGTTTCAGAACACCGCCACCGCCCACAGCTTCACCTGTCAGACGGACTACTCCGAGGCAAAGCCCTTCTCCGTGGCCAAGCCCCAGAGCGTCCGCGCCTGTCTTGGCGGCGTGGCCGGTTCCTTTCTTGACCTGTGGGGCGGCGAGTATGAGTGGGACAACTTCCATGTCATCCACCACCAGGGACGCGGCCAGCACACCGGCGTGGTGATCGAGTACGGCAAAAACCTCACCGAGCTGGAGCACGACAACGATATCACCGAGGTGTACACCGACCTGCTCCCTTACGTGGTGATCACCGCCGAGGACGGGAGCGAAACGGTGGTCACTCTCACTGAGGTGCTGCTCCCCATTGCGGACACCACCCTGAGCCAGCGCAAGACCCTCATCCGGGATTTCACCGACAACTTTGGAGAGGAAGAAGCCATCACCGAGGATGCACTCCGCACCAAGGCTCAAACTTATTTGGCAAACAACCCCTTGGGGGTAGAAGTCCCCGCACTTACTGTGTCCTTCGAGCCGCTGTGGAAGCAGCCGGAGTATGCCGCCGTGCTGGAGCGGGTGTCCCTCTGCGACACTGTGACCATCCGGCATTCCGCCCTGGGCATCACCGCCAAGGCCAAGGTCATCACCACGGTTTACGACACCCTGGCGGAGAAATATGTGTCCATCACCCTGGGCAGCGGCAAGGCCAATCTGCTGAACAACGTCTCGGACGCACAGGCCAGCGCGGAGGAAGCGGCGGAGAAGGCCGGTCATTTCCCGGCGCTGATGAACTCCGCCATCCAGAACGCCACCGACCGCATTACCGGCCAGACGGGCGGCTATGTGGTGCTGCACACCGACAGCGAGACCGGCCTTCCTTACGAGCTGTTGATTCTTGACCAGCCCTCCATCGAGGATGCGGTCAATGTCTGGCGGTGGAATGTGGAGGGGTTGGGATTTTCCAGCAGCGGATATAACGGCCCCTACGAAACCGCCATCACCGCCGATGGGCAGATCGTGGCGGACTTTATCACCTCCGGCTCCCTCATCGCCAACATCATAAAGGCCGGGGTGATCCAGTCCCAAGATGGCTCATCCTATTGGGATCTGGAATCTGGCGAGGTCATGTTCAGCGCCTACGCCACCATAGACTCCCTGGAGGAGGTCAGCGGCAGGGTCAGCCAGTTCCAGCAGTCCATTGATGGGTTGAACAGTTATGTGGCTGACCTCACCGAGTCGGTGGAGAGCGTCACCGGGGAGCTGACGGAGGAGCAGGAAAACCTCCGGCTCATCGAGGGGCAGATGTCCCAGCTTCAGCAGTCGGTAGACGGGCTGTCCCTCACCATGCAGGAGCAGTACAGCGGCGGCATCAACTTCGTCCGCAATTCCGCCGGCTTAAACGGCCTTTCCGATGACTGGACCTATGCCGGGACGATCACCGCCCAGCAGGGAGCGGAAACAAAGAACAGCACCGTGTCCAACTCCTGCTTCCAGCTTGCCGCCTACAGCACGCTGACCCAGGTGGTGGACAGCATCGTTCCGGGCCAGGCCTACCGGCTGACGGTGAAGGCCAAGAAAACCTCCACCTACAACGCCTATGTCCGGGCAATCATCAACGGCGATACGGAGATCGACCTGTTCAATACCTCGGAATCCTTTGAGTGGACGGAATATTCCGCCCTGCTGCCGGATGTGCAGGACAGCGTCATCACCATCAAAATTTATTCCCGCGATGCCAGCCTGTTCGTTTCGGACATCATGCTGACGGAAGGGGCGTCTCTTCACAAATGGACGCCGGCTCCCAATGAGATTTACACCGCCGAGGTAAAGATCGACCGGCGGGGCATCGAGGTTTCCAATGCGGACTCCGCCCAGCGGACGGTCATCAACAACACGGAGTTTTCCGGCTACTACAACGAGGAGAAGATCTTTTCCCTGAACAAGGACGAAACCATTACCAAGAAAACCACTGTGGACGGTGAGCTTACGGTGGGCAAGACAAAGTTTGTCCCCATGGCCACGGCGTCCGAGGGACTGAACATCGTGATTCTGGATTAAGGAGGTGGGTGGTACGGCGCTCAGCGGCACGTTTCAAAATTATCCGGTTTCCAGCTTTGGCCTTTACTGCGAATGGAGCGGTACGCAGAGCATTACGGGAAACTACACGGATGTAACCCTCAAAGTTTATCTTTCCTACTATACCCTCGAAGTGGGCGCTCGAAGCGACTCCACCATCTCTATCAACGGTGTGAGTGAAACCTACACCGCACCCGCCGTTGACGATTACAGCAGCGGTTGGAAAAAGAAGCTGCTGAAAACCAAAACAGTGCGTGTGAGCCATAATGCGGATGGCACAAAATCCGGCGTAGTTCTGTCCGCGTCCTGGCGTTTTTCCGGCACATATTCCGGTATGTCTATCGGCACCATTACGGCTTCCACCACCGTCACCCTCAACAGCATTGACCGCTCCGCACCCACGGTATCCTGCTCGGTTTCGGGCATCACCGCCAACGGCTTCACGATTTCCGCCTCGTCCTCGGCCACATCGGACATCTGGCAATACAGTCTGAACGGAGGCACTTCCTGGACGCAGTTCTCCACCACGGCGGGCACCAGCGCCAGCGTCACCCTTTCCTCGCTTTCGCCCAACACCACTTACTCGGTTCGGGTACGGGCGAGAAAGCGCACCAACCAGGTGTATGGCACCTCTTCCATAATATCCGCCAAGACCCTGGGCGGCGCGGTGCTTTTGAGCTGCGGCAGTTTTGCGGCGGACGCTGCTTCCATCAGCCTTTCCCTGCGGGTGACAGTGTACAACGCCGCCTACACCAACTACATCACCATCAAGAACGGCTCCACGACCTACCTGTCTCTGGCGGGGCGCGTCTGGTCGGCGGGAACGGCTTACCGCACCATCACCCTGACCTCTTCGGAGCGGACAACGCTGCTGAACGCCATGGCCAACGTCAAGTCCTTCACTGCCACCATCGAGCTGGTGACCAAGAGCGGAAGCACCCAGATCGGCAGCGCGTCCACCTGTACCTGCATCATCCGAACTTCACAGGCAAATTCGGGACCGAGCATCTCCGGCTTCACCTTTGCCGACAGCTACTCGACCACCATTGCCATCACGGATAACGACCAAGTGCTCATCCAGGACTACTCCCGGCTGACAGTCACCCCCGGAACCGCCACAGCGAGGAACGGCGCTTCCATCGTGTCTTACTCGGCGGTGTGCAGTGGCGTGACGAAATCCAACACAACGGGCGCGGCCTTATCCCTGGGGACCATCGGCACCTCCGGCACACGGGACATCACCCTGACGGTGACGGACTCGCGGGGATACACAGCATCTGTTACCCAGAGCGTTACTGTTGTGCCGTACTCGAAACCCAGGGTAAGCTCCGTGTCCCTGCGGCGCACCAACGACATCGAGACCGAGATGCAGCTCGTGTTCAACGGCAGCATTTCGCCCATCACGGTGGATGGGACGCAGAAGAACAGCTTGCTCTATGCCCGGTATCGCTATAAGCTCACCAGCGCGTCCTCGTACAACAGCTACACCAACATCCTCGGCTCGGTGACCGCCACCAGTTCCAGCTTCTCCTTTTCCAATCTGGAGCTGTGCAACCTTGATTCCGAATCGTCCTATGACTTCCACCTGCAGATCCGCGACCAGCTGAACTCGCTGACCTCGCTGGATCTGTATTTCGTTGTCTCCCAGGGCACGCCCCTGGTGGCGCTTCGCAAGAAGATGGTGGGTATCAATACCCCAAGCCCGGAGACGGCGCTCCATGTGGTGGGAGACACACGCATTGAGGGGACGCTGACCCCGAACGAGATCGACTATCCTTTCGACAAGCCGTACTTTGGCACTTGCTCCACCGCAGCATCCACACAAGTTAAAGTGGTGAGCTGCCCCGGTTTCGAACTGAAGACCGGTTCCCGCATCGCGGTACAGTTTACCTACGGGAATTCCGCCAGCCAGCCCAAGCTGAATGTCAACGGCACCGGGGACAAGTTCATCTGCAGCACGGACGGGATGTCGGTCATTGCGGATATCTGGCGGGACAAGGAAACGGTTGATTTCGTGTATGACGGGTCATGGTGGATCGCCATTGGCTGTTTATACGCCACTACCGCATATTACGGGCTGACTAAGCTGTCCTCCAGCATCTCATCTTCCAGCACCACATTGGCGGCAAACTCCTATGCGGTGAAAAGGGCTTATGACCGAAGTTCCTGGTCATCTATTTCGCTGACCAACGCCCTGGCGATTGCCTATGGCGGCACTGGAGCGAAAACTGCAGCGGCGGCTCGGACAAACCTGGGCATCAGCGCCACATCCCTCTACAACGGGACGCTGACCAGCGGGAGCATCACCTTCAATTACGGGAACTACAACTTCTATGTGTTCATAGGCCGGCCCAATAGTACGGCGTCTCGTGCGTCCTTGGTGGTGCCGAAAATCATGCTGACTACCTCCGCTGTCTCCTTCCAGATTGCGGACGAGTCCAACTACAAATCCTTCAACCTGTCCTATTCCGGCTCCCTGGTGACGCTCTCCATCCAGGGCGGCAACGGACAGATTAACCGTGTATTCGGAGTCAACTGAGGTGGCGCCTATGAAAGTATTGCTGAGCGAACAGGGCTATGTGGTTAGCTACGCCCTTGAGGGGGAACTGCTGGACGCTGTGGAAGCGGCGGAACCGGCTGACCTCTCTCATTTTGAGGAGCACTTCACCGCCTACCGGGTGCAGGACGGCGCCCTGGTCTTCGATGATGCGCAGGCCGCTGCGGAACAGGCAGAGATAGCGAAATCCGCATACCGCCAGCGGCGGCAGACGGAGTGCTTTTCCGTCATCAATCGGGGGCGGCTGTGGTACGACACCCTCACAGGGGAGCAGCTCTCGGAGCTGAAGGACTGGTACCGCGCATGGCTGGACGGTACCAACACACAAACCATCCCGGAGAAACCGGAATGGCTGACATGAGGACAAAGGCGCTCCCATCGGGGGCGTCTTTTCCATATTCAAAACAAAGGAGGAAGAAACTATGAAATCGATCTGGGTCGGCATCCAGCTTACCTTTTCCACCCTGGGCGGCTTTCTGGGCTGGTACCTGGGCGGTGTGGATGGGTTTCTCTACGCGCTGATTGCCTTCGTGCTGGTGGACTACGTCACCGGCGTGATGTGCGCCATTGCGGACAAGAAGCTGTCCAGCGCCGTGGGTTTCAAGGGCATCTGTCGGAAGGTACTCATCTTTGTGCTGGTGGGCATCGGCAACCTGGTGGACGTGTATGTGCTGGGAGAGGGCGGTGCTCTGCGCACGGCGGTGATTTTCTTCTACCTGTCCAATGAGGGTATCTCTTTCCTGGAAAACGCCGGACACCTGGGCCTGCCCATCCCGGAGAAACTGAAGGACGTGCTGGAACAACTGCATGACAAAGGAGGAAGCGACAATGAATCTGCATAAGCTGATTTTCACCAACAACGCCTGCTACAAGGCGGGGCGCCGAATCACCCCCAAGGGTATCATGGTACATTCCACCGGTGCCAACAACCCCTGGCTCAAGCGTTATGTGGGGCCGGATGACGGCCTTCTGGGGAAGAACCAATACAACAACCACTGGAACCAGCCCATGGATCGGGAGGTCTGCGTCCACGCCTTCATCGGCAAGCTGGCCAATGGGACGGTGGCCACCTACCAGACCCTGCCGTGGGATCATCGGGGGTGGCACGCCGGCGGTTCGGCCAACGATACCCACATCTCCTTCGAGATCTGCGAGGACGATCTCACGGACGCCGATTATCTGGACAAGGTCTACAACGAGGCAGTGGATCTCTGCGTGTATCTCTGTGGGCTCTATGGTCTGACGGAGCAGGACATCATCTGTCACTGCGAAGGCCACGACCTGGGCATTGCGTCCAACCATGCGGATGTGCTGCATTGGTGGCCGAAACACGGGAAGAACATGGACACCTTCCGTGCGGCGGTCAAGGACAAGCTGGGCGGCTCTGAGCCGGATACGTCCGTAGAGCCGGAGCAACCCATCGATAAAATCAAGGCCGGAGATCTGGTGACCATCATCGGGACGAAGTATTACAGCGGCCAGACCATCCCCGCCTGGGTGCGGAAGCAGAAGTGGTATGTCTACGAGGTTTCCGGCGACCGTGCGGTCATCAACAAGAACGAGAGCGGCGCCAACGCCATCATGTCCCCGGTGCGGGTCTCCGACCTGGCTCTGGCGAGGAGCGCGGCGGTGACCTACCGCATCCACACCGTGGTCAAGGGAGATACTCTCTGGGGCATCGCCGAGAAGTACCTTGGCAGCGGCGTCCGCTACAAGGAGATCAAGACCCTCAACGGCCTTGACAGCGACACCATCTACAGCGGTCAGAAGCTGAAGATCCCCAACTGAATATCCGCCCAGCCGAAGGGGTGCAGTCATTTTTCGTGGCTGCACCCCTTTATTTTTTGTCATCCTCATATTTGCCCTTTTCCGTGGCCGTAAGGTGAGAAGTGCCTTATGCCTCTCGGAAAGGGGCTTATTATGACAGAAGCCGAAAAGTTCAGAATCCATAAACTCCGACAGGAAGGGCTGGGGTATAAGAAAATCGCCGCCGCCTTGGCTCTGCCGGTCAACAGCGTGAAAACCTACCTCCGCCGCCATCCTGCCGGTGAGAATGCCGCTGCCGTTCCAGACATCTGCGAGAGGTGCGGGAAGCCCATCGTCCAGGCGCCCCACCGAAAACGAAAGCGGTTCTGCTCGGACTCGTGCCGCATCTCCTGGTGGAATGACCACCCCGACAAAGGTGAGAAGCGTACCCTCCACACCTTTACCTGCGCCTACTGTGGACGCTCGTTTCAAAGCTCCGCGAAAGGCCGGCGTTACTGCTCCCGCACCTGCTATGCCGCAGCTCGGAAAAAGGTGGTGAGCGCCGATGGATGAGCTGTACCAGCGGCTGACCGCCTACCAGACCGCCATGAGCCTTGCCAGGAATATGCTCCGCCAGGGCATCATCAGCGAGGATGACTACCGCAAAATTGATACAATTATCGCCAAAAAGCACGAGGTATCTTCGTGTAGTATATTCCGCTTTGAATCGCCGAAATCGCTGGATAATAAGCCATTTTAGAGGTAATATGCACTGGACAAGGAGGTGACGGAATGGCAAGAACCATTCAACAAATTTCATTCCCCGCACCCATGCGGCCCAGTCTGAAGCGGGTCGCAGCCTATGCCAGAGTTTCCTCCGGGAAGGATGCCATGCTGCATTCTTTGTCCGCACAGGTGAGCTACTACAGTTCGCTGATCCAGAAGCACACTGGCTGGCTTTACTGCGGGGTCTACGCCGATGAAGCGTTCACCGGCACCAAGGACAGCCGGGACGGGTTTCAAAGCCTGCTGGCTGAGTGCCGCGCCGGAAACATCGACATGGTCATCACGAAATCCATCTCCCGCTTTGCGCGGAACACGGTGACTCTGCTGGAAACCGTCCGGGAGCTGAAGACCCTGGGGGTTGACGTCTATTTTGAGGAGCAGAACATCCACACCATAAGCGCGGACGGGGAGCTGATGATGACCATCCTGGCTTCCTACGCACAGGAAGAGAGCCGCTCTGCCAGCGAGAATCAGAAGTGGCGGATTCGCCGGGGCTTCGAGCGTGGTGAGCTGGTCAATCTTCGCTTCCTGTTCGGCTACAAAATCGAGAAGGGCCGCGTGACCGTTGACCCGGAAAAGGCCGCGGTAGTGCGGGAGGTGTTCCGCAGGGCTTTGGAGGGAGAATCCCTTACCAGTCTGGCCATCGATCTGAACCGGCGAGGGTTCACTGGCGTTCTGGGTGGAAAGTGGAACTCCATGCGAATCCGGGAGATGCTGTCCAATGAGAAGTACCTGGGCAACGCGCTCCTGCAAAAGCAGTACCGGAACAACCATCTGGAGAAGAAAGAGATTCCAAACCGGGGTGAGCTGCCCCAATACTATGCGGAGGGCACCCACGAAGCCATCATCGACCAGGCTACCTTCGATGCCGCCCAGGAGCTTCTTACCGAAATTACGGAGAATAGCCCGGTCAAGCGGCCCCGCCAGCGGTCGGCCTTTACCAGCATGATTACCTGCACGGTGTGCGGTCGCAACTACAAGCGATGCACCGGCGGGAAGCGACATTTCTGGAACTGCCCAACTGCGGTGCAGACAGATCTGCCTTCCTGCGGCACATCCCAGATCCCGGAGAAGCTGCTCTACGACCTTGCCGCCCAGGTGCTCGGCCTTGCACAGTTTGATGAGGGCGTCTTCCTGGAAAGGGTCAAGGGCATTGATGCCCTCCCGGACAAGACCCTGGTGTTCCATTTCAAAGACGGCTCCACGGCAGAGCTGCATTGGGAACACATATCCAGGGCCAAGAGCTGGACGCCGGAGATGAAGGAAATCGCCCGGCAGCGGGCGCTGGCGCAAAGGAGGGGTGAGAAATGGCAAGAGCCGTAACGGTCATCCCGCCCACCATTCAGCCCATCACGCACCTGGCGCGTAACGCTGTGGTGCGCCGGCGGGTAGCGGCCTATGCCCGTGTCTCCACCTCCAGCGAGGAGCAGCTCACCAGCTACGAAGCCCAGGTGGACTACTACACCCGCTTCATTCAGTCCAAGCCGGAGTGGGAGTTCGTAAGGGTCTACACCGATGAAGGCATATCTGCGGTGAATACCAAAAAGCGTGAGGGCTTCAACCAGATGGTGCGGGATGCGCTCAATGGGAAAATCGACCTCATCGTGACGAAATCCGTCAGCCGGTTTGCCCGGAACACCGTAGACAGCCTGGTGACCGTCCGCAAGCTGAAAGAGAAGGGTGTGGAGGTCTACTTTGAAAAGGAAAACATCTACACCCTGGACAGCAAGGGCGAACTGCTGATCACCATCATGTCCTCCCTGGCGCAGGAGGAGAGCCGCTCCATTTCGGAGAACGTCACCTGGGGACAGAGAAAGCGTTTTGCCGATGGAAAGGTCAGCCTGCCGTACAGCCACTTCCTGGGCTATCGGAAGGGCGACAACGGTCTGCCGGAGATCGTGCCGGAGGAAGCGGAAACCGTCCGCTGGATTTACAGTCTCTTTCTCAGCGGCAAGACCACCGGCTCCATTGCAAACCTTCTCACCAGGGAAGGGATACCCACTCCCGCCGGCAAGAAAAAGTGGGCGGCAAGCACGGTGGAGAGCATTCTCAAAAACGAGAAGTACAAGGGCGATGCCCTTCTGCAAAAGGCGTTCACGGTGGACTTTCTCACCAAAAAGCAAAAGAAAAATGAGGGCGAGGTGCCGCAGTACTATGTGGAGAACAGCCACCCGGCCATCATCGACCCCGCCGAATGGAAACTGGTGCAGCGGGAGCTGGAGCGCAGGAAAGCCATCGGGCGCAGCTACAGCGGCAACAGTATCTTTTCCTCCCGCCTGGTCTGCGGAGACTGCGGCGGTTACTTCGGCTCCAAGGTTTGGCATTCCACCGACAAATACCGGCGCACCATCTGGCGGTGCAACAGCAAGTTCACCGGCGAGGAAAAGTGTCGGACGCCACACCTGGCCGAGGAGGAGATCAAGGCCCGGTTCCTGGATGCCTTCAATGCGCTGGTGTCGGACAAAAAGCGGCTGCTGGACGAGTGCCGCACCATGCAGGCGGCGCTGACCGACACAGGCCCCCTGGACAGCGAGATTGCGGCGCTCCTTTCCGAAGTGGAGGTGGTGTCCGAGCTGACTAAGCGGTGCATCGAGGAGAATTCCACCACTGCACAGAACCAGGCCACTTACCTGGAACGCTACAACAGCCTGGCAGAGCGGTACGAGGCCGCCAAGACAAAGCTGGTGAAGCTCCAGGCGGCAAAGGCCCAGCGGGAAGCCAAGGCCGAGGACATCGGCGGCTTTATGTTCGAGCTGGCGGAGTATGGAGAACCCCTCACGGAGTTTGATGACCGGCTCTGGCTCACGGTCATTGACACCGTGACCGTCCACCGGGATGGTCGGCTGACATTCAAATTCCAGACGGGGCATGAGATTTCAATTTGACCCCAGCATACAGCAAAGCCCACAGGTTTCACGGCCTGTGGGCTTTGCGCTATCTGTGTACATGGATTGCGACGAACTGTATAGTGAGAATCATTCATTTTGTGGCTGGAATATCGGTTTAATAGGTTGACAAAGACAGAAAGATGTACTATCATCTAATTAGTTGATGGTACATCTTTTTGCGGCGGTGATTTTCTTGGATATGTCAGAACGCAAGATTACTAAAATTGCGCGGGAGGTTGGGAAATTTACCGCCCGTACTATGAAAGCGTCCGGAGTCGGTACAGCGGAGTTTGATCTGATCCATGTAGTTAGGAAAAACCCTGGCATCACCCAATCCGAAATTTGCAAGATCCTCGGTGCGGATAAGGGTGCTGTTGCAAAACAGACGGCAAACCTTGAAGTCAAGGGGTATCTGCGGCGGGAGGATAATCCTGCGGATGGCCGCAGTCAGCTTATCTTTCCTACAGATCAAGCCCAGCGTCTTAAAAACTCCAAAGCGCATATCGAGGCTGCATTCTATGAATGGCTGCTTTCTTCACTGGAGGAACCGGATCGGCGTGAATTTGTGCGACTATTGGATATTATTTACACAAAATGCAAAGAGGAAAGTAAAGCAGACTTTCCCAACATGAAACGGCGCATGGAGTCCGAGGAGTGATATATAAATCCTGCTGTGGTTTGGGGGAATTATTATGTGGGTTTTATTTGCATTTGGTTCTGCGTTTTTTGCCGGTGTCACCGCTATCCTTGCAAAATGTGGGATACGGCAGACAAATTCGACCGTGGCAACGGCGATCCGTACCGTCATTGTGCTTCTTTTTTCTTGGCTGATGGTATTTATAGCAGGGTCTCAGGATCAAATTGGAACGATCAGCGGAAAGACCCTTCTATTTCTGATCCTGTCAGGTGCGGCAACTGGCGCGTCCTGGCTATGCTACTTTAAGGCATTACAGCTGGGGGATGTCAACAAGGTGGTTCCCATTGACAAATCCAGCGTAATACTCACGATTTTTCTGGCTTTTCTGCTTTTGGGAGAGCCTATCGGACTGTTTCAGGGTATCGGCGTCCTGCTGATCGGCGTGGGCACATTCCTAATGATTGAAAAGAAGGCAGACGCTTCCGGTTCAACTTCCAAGGGGGCGGGATGGATGCTTTACGCTCTCGGCTCAGCAGTATTCGCCAGCCTTACCTCCATTTTGGGCAAGGTTGGTATTGCAGGTGTGGAATCTAATCTGGGAACCGCAATTCGCACCTGCGTGGTACTGGTTATGGCGTGGCTCATGGTAGTGGTGACCGGCAAGACTGGGGATGTGAGAAAGATCCCGAAAAAAGAGCTGTGGTTCATCTGCCTGTCCGGTTTCGCAACCGGGGCCTCCTGGCTCTGCTATTATCGCGCCTTGCAGGACGGACCGGCCAGCATCGTTGTACCAATCGACAAGCTAAGTATCCTGGTAACAGTAGCTTTTTCATGGCTGGTTTTTCGCGAAAAGTTGACCGCCCGTTCCGGATGGGGACTGGCTCTCATTGTTTGCGGGACACTGGCAATGCTGCTTTGAACCCCTCCTATATTTGCAACTCATTTGACATCGGCGGGTGAACCCCCTTGGCGCAAAGTGAACCCCCTAACGACAAAGGGGGTTCATTTGTATCACAATTAGGGTTATTTGCCAAAACAATATAATCCGAACCTTGTACCGATTGGTCATGGGTTCGGATTTATTGTTTTTATAGAAGAAGTTGAAGACTGGTAATAAAGAAACCGGGAGGACTGCCGATCAGGGCAATTCTCCCGGTTTCTTTATGTAGATGCACTGTCTGAAATCTCCTTCTTTGCTTTCCATTCGGCAAATGCCTTTTTGCCACCTTCGCTTTCGTAGTACTTCTGAATTACCGGAAGCAGACTCCGTGCCAGCGATTCAAAGACGTATTCCGGAATTTCGGCTGCATCAACACCAGTCTGGATATTGGCTTTTTCTGCGTTCACTTGTTTCCTCCTTTATCGCTTCTGTAGGCGCATAGACACGCTTTTCTGAGGTGTTATGGGAAAAGATATTCCCCTGTGTTTTCTCAGCGCTTGTGGGGCGGAAAACACCTTGCTTTCGACCTTTATTCGTGCGATATTGCGCCATCCTCTTTTGGCTGAATCAGCTTTGCGTCCGCTGGGTAGTTCAGCGTAATGAGGGCGGGCTTGCCCAAGCCCTGCTTGCGCCGAACGATCAAGCCGCTGCACTCCAGCTCCCGGAAGATCCGTGTGGCGCTCTGGCGGCTGCGGTGGAGTTTGGTCTGCGCCTGCTCCAAGGTGAAGTACAGCCGGATGGTGCCGTCCGGCTCGACGTAGCCGTTCTGCCGGGAAATGCTTGCCCTGTCCAGCAGCAGCGCGTAGAGCACTTTTGCGTCGTTGCTGATGCCCCGCAGGGCTTCGTCTTGGAGAAGGAACCTCGGAAGCGGCACATAGGACGCCGCCGGGCTCTGCATCGTGAGCTTGCAAAAAGTTTTCATCTGACCTCCTATCCCATCCATCAATCCATCCATTTTTGTGTTGATTGATTGATGGATTGATTCTCTTGTATCTTGATTTATTTCTTATTAGTTAGAGGATGAATTTCAGCCCTGATGGAAGGCACGAAAACCGTCGTCCTGAAATCCGGCTGCGGTACACTCCGGAGCGTCAGCTTGTCCATCGTCCGGAAAACCGGTGACGGAAAACCCCGTTGTGGTCAAAGCTCGTCCTTTTGCCGCGTTTTCAGCAGCTCCCAGATCTCGGCTTGCCGTGCTTTCAGCTCGACAACGTCATCTTCGTAAACGCGCCCGGTACTGTTGATGCGGCGGCAAATCTGGTTGATGTTCGAGGCGGCACGGCTGACGGCAGCGGCCAGCTTCTTCTGCTCGGTGTAGTCCACCTTGATGATGTACCCGTCGATCAGCATCTTGCGGGCATACGCCCCAAAATTCTGCGTCCCCAGCTGGCGCATTTTGTGCTGGATGAGATTTAGTTCCTGCTCGTTCAGGCAGATTTCCTTGCGGATGGGTCGCGTGCGGTCTGGCATGAGAATCACCCCCTCAGGTGCAGCCCGAAGGCACCGTTTTCTTCCAGAATTTCCAGATAGCCGTTGCCGGTGTTAGCGTCCGCAAGAAAAACCACTGGGAGCTCAACTAAAATCGCCAATTCTGGTTCAAAGAGAAAAATGCACACTTGTCGTGCGCAGCGATCGCTGGTTCAAGAGCCAGCGCCTAACCTTTAAAATGGTTGATCGGTATTCCACGGTGCTCTTGACATGAGCCTCGATTGACGCATGTATTCAAGGCAAATGGGCCAAATCAGGCCGCGCTGCGGCTAATTTGCCTTGGCAACGCCAGCCTACCATGCGTCAAACTCATGTCAAGAGCCTTTCGCGGCATATCCTCTTCAACCATTTTGGTGAACACAATATGCTCGCCGCTCATGCTGGACGTACTCCCACCGGCTACCGTAGCGTGCAGTAGTGGTTTTTCTTGATCCCCAAATGGCTTTTTCTGCTGGGCCCCTGAGGGCTATTTCATCTGGACCCGAACACCGGTGAGTTCAGCAAAAACCGGAGCAACTTTTTCGAGCGGAAGGCTCAGAGCATCTGTAAGCTCCTGCGCACTCAGACCGCCGTCCTCGAAGGTATACAAGAGCGCGCCGGTGTGCTTGGCTTCTGTGGAGAGGTTCGTATCCAGCAGGAGGCGGGTGGGTACAGCGGTCATGTGAGTGTGGTTGTAGTAAGTGATCATAATTTTTCTCCTTTCGATTTTGAAAAACTTTGTTTGAAGGGCGGCTTGGAAGCGAAGCTGTTTGCCTTTCACTTTACAACGGACATTTTTCAAGAGAAAAACAGGGGTCGAGAGAAAATTATTTTCCCCTTCTATATAACCAACGGACAAAATAAATCAGAGTGTCGCGATTTTGTCTCACGGACGTTTTCCTCTCACTTTACAACGGACAAAATTTTTGCAAATTAGGGGGTAGCGCGAAAAATTTTCCTTCTATATAACACACGGACATGTTTTCGCCTTTTGTCCGGAAAAAGTTGCGCGATATTTCCCCAAAGCCCTCTACTATACAACGGACATTTTTCCGCCGTTTTTTAAGTATCGGAGAAGAAAAAATGTCCCCGCTTTCGAAAAAGCGGGGACATCACGATCTGCGGATATTAAGATTTGAGAGAATAGCAAGCACAGCCGCTGTCCGTACACGCGGCAATTTTGGGATAATCCCAAGCCCTTATTCCTGACTGGAAATATATGTCGAACTGTGCAGAAAAGCCCCTTGAGAGGCGGCTCAAGAAGCATCCCAGCGTAGATACAGTCCCCGTACTGCACGGATACCGCCTGCGCTTTTCCGTAAACCTGTTGTACATATCGTGCCTCCTTTCGCGTTCGCCATGTTGGCTTCTATCATCACCCATATGGTAGCGTAACCCGAAAGAAAAGGTTGACGTGCGAAAAACAGATTTGCAAGCTTAATAGCGCCGATGTGAGGAACGAATCATCATCGAGGCGGTGGTTATTATATTGCCGCATCGCAGAAAATATTTTCGCCAAATCGCAGGATTTGCTTGAATTGGACGCGCTAATCCGCTATAATACAGTCATTCTATAGCGTGGAGGGACTCTATATGGCAAGTTATAAGCCGAGAGTGATTGACTTGACTATTGCAAATCGCCTGAGAAACAAAGGCGCGATCCTTGTGGAAGGAGCAAAATGGTGTGGAAAAACAACCACCTGCGAACAGCACGCCTCCAGTATTTTGTATATGAGCGACCCGGATCGGGTAAAGCAAAACCTCCAGTTGGCTGATATCAGCCCTCGTTCCCTCCTCCAGGGTGAGACGCCGCGCCTGATCGACGAATGGCAAATGGCTCCCAAGCTGTGGGATGCTGTGCGGTTTGAAGTGGATCACCGGGACGGCTTCGGACACTTCCTGTTGACCGGTTCCGCTGTGCCTGCGGAGATGGAGCAGGTGCATCATACGGGTACCGGCCGCTTTGCGTGGATCAAGATGCGGCCCATGAGCCTGTATGAGTCCGGTGAGTCCTCCGGCGCAGTCAGTCTCGGTGCGTTGTTTTCCTCCGATGATAAACCAATCTTTGCGGAAAACAAGTCTACACTGGAGGATATTGCATTTCTCATCTGTCGCGGCGGCTGGCCCCAAGCGACCTTCCTGGAGGGCGACGATGCACTGGTACAAGCCTTTGACTACCTTGATGCAGTTGTGAAGTCCGATATCAGCCGAGTGGACGGTGTTTCCCGCAATGAGACCCGCGCACGGCTCTTGATGCGTTCTCTTGCGCGTCATCAGGGAACACAGGCACCGAACACCACGATCTGCGAGGATATCAACGTCAGCGACGATATGGAGCTGAGTAAGGATACCGTTGTTTCCTATACGAATGCGCTGAAAAAGATCTTTGTGATAGAGGATTGCCCTGCCTGGAGTCCGAACCTTCGCTCCAAGACAGCGATCCGCACATCTGACACACGCTATTTTGTCGATCCTTCTATCGCCACTGCAGCGCTGGGCATTGGCCCAGGTGATCTGCTGAACGACCTGGAGACCTGCGGCCTGTTCTTTGAAACGCTTTGCATCCGCGATCTGCGCGTCTACGCGGAAGCACTGGACGGCAGCGTGTATCATTTCCGCACCAAAGAGGGCTTGGAGTGCGACGCCGTTATCCACCTGCGCAACGGAAGCTACGGCCTTGTAGAGGTCAAGCTCGGCGGAGACAGGCTTATTGAGGAAGGTGCGCATACGCTGAAGATTGTCGCTGGTAAGATCGACACGACAAAAATGAAAGAACCCTCCTTCCTAATGGTTTTGACCGGCACCTCCC
>OGCO01001414.1_pt1 | contig 36197 bp, 35 predicted proteins | sample 1570171 | NCBI WGS metagenome assembly OGCO01 (sample SAMEA4370583, study PRJEB24528) | human gut metagenome
TGCCGCACCTCGCTCGCCGTATCGGCACTTAGAATTATGCGGTATTGCCCTAAAGGGCTGAACCGTACGATTCCACGCTGCGTTCCCAATAAAAATTCCCCCGATGCAAAAGGGTTATCTTCTACATCGGGGGAATGCGATTTATGGTTTGATTTTACTCAATCACAAGCAGCAGGCTCATTTTGAACTTGCCTTGCGGGGTAACGCTGTGCAGGCCGTTTTTGTCAAAGCGGAAACTTTCGCCTGCGTTCAGCTCGTAATCCTGACCCTCATAGTCAATGATTGCTTTGCCTTCCAGTGCGGTCAGGATGGCGTTGCCGGGGGCGCGGTGTGGGGGCAGGCTGGTGCCCGCATCGAATGCCATCAGCACAAACTTCATGTTGTCTGCGTGGACAAGGTCAACATTGGCAATGCTGCCTTCTTCGTAAGAAATCAGGTCTTTCAGGGCTGTGGGCTGGCCAGCTTTGATGATGTTGTTCAGGATAGTATTCTCCTTTTTCAAAATAATTTCAGTATAGATCATACCGATATCCGTGCTGGTTCCACACAGTGTTTTGGGCGGAACCGCCAGAAAATCATCCCCCGCAAAGGGAACTGCCCGGCCATCTTCGCCTAAGATAAAGCGGCCGTTGCCCATAGCACCCACATACAGGGTCGTACAGTCATAGCTTTCCGGCGTAATGGTAGTACCCGCCCCAAGGGAAAACCAGGTGACCGGCACCTCTTTGCCAAGGTTTGCCGGGCGGGAGACTGTCATACAATCACGGATGGGGCGCATTTGCGCAATGGTAAAAGGTTGGTGTTCCATGCGGTATACCTCACAGTGAGATTCGTAGGCTAAAGCATCGGCATTTCTATTGGCCGCCTGTTCAAAATGGATTCCTGCAGGTTCCCGCAAAATCACATTTCCCCGGCACAAGCTGGATGCCCTGCAAAATGCAGGCGGGCTGCGGCGTTTTTACTTCAGCGTTGTGGGGCGGTCCAGATAAATCACTTTGTTGTCAGAAATAAAAGTCTGGAAGTTATACAGGATCAAGATTTGGTCATAGCCCTCTTTTTCAATCGTGGAATCTAACCCATAGGCCAGCCCACGGAAATCCACCACGCCAATTTTCGCATAATTCGCCGCCAGGTAGGGGATAAAGCTGTTGGCATAGCTGTCCTTTACCACCAGGATGCTGCCTGTCCCGTTGCCCTCAATCACCGAATAACCGTTGTTGCCATCCAAAAAAGCTCCATACTTGTCACGAGTATCCAGCTTGGCAAGGTTCATCAGGCCCTCGGTTTTCACCGGTTCATAATCTGCTTCGCCGTTTACTTTATAAACCGTCATCTGGTTGGGCAGATCATAATAGCTGAAACTGTCTGCCTGTGCATTCCAGCGCCGCGTAGCAGAATAATGCGTGCCGTAAAAATCGGGGACGGTAATTTTGGTATAGACATTGCAGTCAAACGGCGTCAGATTTTTCAGCGTACAGAACTGCTGGTAAGCGCGGTAAGCACCATCCGGTGTCCAGTGGTGGTCGGTCTTAAAGTACAGATACTGGTCCTTATTGGCGCGGTAATCGTCGCGCATATCGATCACATCCGCCCCGCTGGCCTGCACTTGGGCAAAAATGTCATCCAGTATGGCATCTTCGTCCACCATGGGGGCATTGGCCGGCAGCATTTCCGGGTAGATATCGCTGGCCGAAGGTGCCAGCAAAAAAGTGACCCGGCCGGGGTAGCGCTGGGCAAAGTTTGTGACGGCACTGATATTTTTCCCCAGCTGCTTCTCAGTATCCGTACCGACGGTAAACAGCTTGGTGAACATCCAGCCATCTTTGCCGTTTAGGATGCCGCTTTCCTCCGCTTTGCCAAACGCGAGGGCATTGACGGCGCTTTCCAGGTTGATCCACCCATCGCGCAGGGCAACCTGGTCCTGCAGATAGGTGGAAAAATCATCCTGCCATTTGCCGTTCAGCAAAGTTTTTACGCTGAACACCGGCATTTGCGCCAGTTTGCGGTTTTCCAGCTCTGAGTTCTCGCGCTTGGGCCAGAACAGGTTGACCAGTGCAAACCCGCACAGCAAGGCGGCAAAAACAATCAGGGAAGCTGGCGGCAGATGACGGTCGGATCTGCGGTGAACATATTTTTCCATAAAGCCATCCCTCCCCTTAAAAGTTTGCATACAGTGCGGTGGAACCCGTTGCTGCTACCACATACGCCGTGCACAGAACAAAGCAGACGCCGCAAAGCGCTGCCCGTAGCGGGGCTTTGCCTTTGCACCACTGCCAGAACCGCCCCGGCAGTTGGGTGGAGCAAACGCAGCACACAACCAGCAGCACCGCATAATTGCGCAGGAAATACAGCGCCGAAACGCCGCCCTGCGGGATGAACAACCGGCTGAGCAGCAGCCCCAGCGGTGCACCGGGGGCGTTGCAGGTGAACAGCCCCCAGCCCAGTACCACCAGGAACAATGTGTAAATGTGCGGCCAGACCTTGCCTTTTTTCAGGTACTTCATCAAAAAGTTCTTTTCGATGACAAGCAGCACGAAATAGTAAAGGCCCCAGCAGATAAAGTTCCAGTTTGCACCATGCCAGATGCCGGTCAGCGCCCAGACGGCCAGCATGTTCAGCATCTGGCGCCCGGCACTGCAGCGGTTGCCGCCCAGCGGGATATAAATGTAATCCCGGAACCAGCCGGAAAGGCTGATGTGCCACCGCCGCCAGAATTCGGTAATACTGCCTGAAATGTACGGCAGGTTAAAGTTCGCCGGGCATTCAAAGCCCATCATCAGGCTCAGGCCGTTGCTCATCTCCGAGTAACCCGCAAAGTCAAAGTACAGCTGCAAAGAGTACGCAATAATGCCCAGCCATGCCAGCGGCAGGGAAGCGTTCGCCAGCCCAATGCCGCCCGTTCCGATGATATCCTGCCAGAGCGCCGCAATGGAATCCGCCAAAATCACCTTTTTGGCAAGGCCGAACACAAACATTTCAGCACCATCCTGCGCTTTTTGCAGGGTGCAGCGTCCCTGTGTCTGGTGTAGGACATCCGCCATATCCCGGTATTTCACGATCGGGCCAACGATCAGCTGCGGGTACATCAGAACATATACCGCAAAGACCACCGGGCTGCGTTCCGCTTTTACCTTGCCGGTATACACATCCGCAGTATAACTGATGAGCTTAAACGTATAATAGCTGATGCCCAGCGGCAAAACATCCAAAAAACTCAGCTTGGCAAACCCGGTGGAAGCGATAACGTTGAGCGTGTCCAGCAAAAAGTTCGTGTATTTGCAGTAGACCAGCGCCGCTGCCGTCAGCACAATGGCAGCAATCAGCACGATTTTTCGCTTGCCCCCGGCGGGCAGGCTGGCAAGCAGAAGCCCCGCCGCATAGTTGATGGCAACCATGCCCACGGCCAGCGGCAGCCATGTAATACCGCCCCAGCAGAAAAACAGCAGGCTTTCCACCAGCAGCACCGCATTTTTGACCCTGCCCGGCACAAGGTAATACAGCCCCAGCGCCAGCGGCATAAAACAGAATAAAAAGACAACGCTGTTAAAATTCACAGCGGTTCCTCCTCTCTTGGTTCAGGGAGTGTGGGGAACAGCCCACCAAAAAAACAAGGCCGCAGCCTGTTGGGGCGCGGCCTGTTTGGTATCGGTTTGTGCTATCAGGCAAGTGCCCCGTCAATGGCGGTGTCGATTGCGGAATAATCCGGGCCATTCACACCGGCAATGACCATGACCACAACATTGTCTTTTACCACAATGCGTGCATCCTGTGCCTTGGCAACTTTATCAGCAAAGTCAGCATACAGCGTGCTGCTCATTGATTCCTTATAGGCTTCCAGTTCAGCTTTCACGGCGTCAGCGGTGCCATCTTTGACTTGGGCGGCGAATACCAGAGCACAGTCTGCCTGGTCGTTGGTCACATCGCCCTGGAAAGCAACAATGTTATCAGGGGTCAGGTTCATCTCGTTCTCCATGGAGAAGTCATCGATGGCACGGGCATTGGGCACTTCGTTCACAGCCTCAATGGCGGTCACGATGGCGCCCAAATCCACGCTGGCAGTGGATTCCTCGGTGGAGGAAGCATCGGTGCTGGCTGCCTCAGAAGCTGTGCTGCTGGCAGCTTCCGAAGAAGCACTGGCAGAGGAAGAAGCGCCGCTGCCGCAGCCAGCCAGCAGGGTGGCAAACAAAACGGCTGCCGCCAAGGCAGAAATCAATTTTTTCATAATATAGTTCTCCTTTGTTGGTTCGGGGTTCAAATTTATCTCTTTGGCCCTCTGGGAATTTAGATCACCTACTATAGTACACCAGAATAATGTACTTATATAGGATACACGATTTACACCTGTTTTTCAAGTCCCGCAGGGTAAATCTTACACACTTTCACATCCACAATTTTGCGCAAAAATACCGGCGCTTGACAAACTCCGCCCGCCACCTTACACTTTGAAATACAGAATCCATGTAACTTATAAAATTAATGGAGGAATCCCCCTTGCAGAACTACAAAGCCAGACAAACCGCCCTGCTTGGCATGCTGTTTGCCCTTTCCATGGCGCTCTCTTTTTTGGAATCCATGCTTACCCCGTTTTTTGGCCTGATGCCCGCCATGAAGCTGGGGCTTTCCAATATTGTTGTCATGTACGCCGTTTTGTTTTTGAACCGCCGTTCGGCGCTTTATCTTGTGCTGCTCAAGGCGTTGTTTGCGTTGCTTACCCGCGGCGTTACAGCCGGGTTTCTTTCGCTGTGCGGGGGCGCGCTTTCCCTGGCTGTGTTCTGCCTGCTTCTGGCATTGCCATTCACCATCACAGGCTACATTTTTTCGGTCAGCGGGGCACTGGCACACAACTGCGGCCAGCTGCTGGGGGCTGCAGCGCTGCTTTCAGACAAAATGGCAATCACCTATGCGCCGATGCTGCTGATAGCGGGTCTTATCGTTGGTTCCTGCACCTATATGGTATCGCGCCTGATCTTTCCCGCTGTCAAGAGAATTATTCCGCCGAAGAGCAAAGCGGAAAGCAAAATTACGTTTTAAGATAACGTCTTAAAAATTTTTAAAAAAGTGTTGACATTTCACATTTCTGCGGCTATAATATAACCATAGCACAGGGAACGAGTTCAAAAAAGTGAACGTCTTGTGCGGCTCATAAAACTAAAAACCAAGAACAAACCATTATTTTGATTCGGAGGTATTTCTTATGAAAAAGTATGTTTGCACTGTCTGCGGCTACATTGCTGAGGGCTCCATCCCCGATTTCTGCCCCGTCTGCAAGGCTCCCGCTTCCAAGTTCATCGAAAAGACCGATAATTCTTATGTGACCGAGCATGTTGTCGGTATCGCCAAGGACGCTCCGGAAGATATCATCCAGGGCCTGCGCGAGAACTTTAACGGCGAGTGCAGCGAAGTTGGCATGTACCTGGCCATGAGCCGCGTTGCCGACCGTGAAGGCTACCCGGAAATCGCCGAAGCTTGGAAGCGTTACGCTTTTGAGGAAGCTGAGCATGCTTCCAAGTTCGCAGAACTGCTGGGCGAAGTCCTGACCGACAGTACCAAAAAGAACCTGCAGATGCGTGTGGATGCCGAGTCTGGTGCCTGCGCAGGTAAGATGGAGCTGGCCAAGAAGGCAAAGGCTCTGAATCTGGATGCCATCCATGACACCGTGCATGAAATGGCAAAGGACGAAGCCCGCCATGGCCGCGGCATGCAGGGTCTGCTGGACCGTTACTTCAAATAATTGAATTCCTAAACCGCAAGGGGGGTCGGGTAACACCGGCCCCTTTTTGCTGTCATTTTTTCTGTGGCAATACCGCATAATTCTAAGTGCCGATACGGCGAGCGAGGTGCGGCAGATGCCGTGCCGCAGCTGCCGGAGCGGTGCTTAAGCCGCAAGGCGGGAATTGTGCGGTGTTGCCCTGTATTTATTCTCCGCGGCAGGCAAAAAAGTTGTCCTGATTATCACAGGCAGCATAAAACGTTTCGCTCAACTGGCCGATGCCCGCGCGGGAAAGCTGGGTGTTCAACCAGGTGCGGTCCTTTCCGCTGGTGTGCAAGTTTTCTTCAATCAGCTTGCCATCCAACACCAGGTCATACCACTTGCTGGCCGGATCTGTCTGGATGGCAAGGTCCTGCGGGGTGACCGGGCGGTTGAAACTTTTGGGTAAAAAGCTGATCTGGCCGCTGGTTTCCAGCATGGCACACTGCACTTCATTCAAATCAAAATATCCGGCTACTCTGGCTTGTGCTAAAAATTCATTCAGGTCTATTTTGGCGCGGTCCAGCTCCGCTTTATAAATCGTTCCGTTCTCCATCAGTGGAATGGCCTGTCCGCTCAACCAAAGGCGTACGTTCCGGTTTTTGCAGGTGCCGTAATGCACCGCAAAAGCTGCGATACCATACACGATCATGGCGGTAAGCGGGCGGTACCATTGTTCCAGGTTGGTGGCCATCTCTGCCGCAATGGAACCAATGGTAATGCTGTTGACATAATCAAACAAGTTCATCTGGGCAATCTGCCGTTTGCCGCCCAGCCGCGTTAAAATAAACAGTACCGCCAGCGAAACCACACTGGCAACAAACACATTGATAATTTCCTGCACTGCCTGCATCTTTCCCATCTGCTCCCTTATCATTTGCCATGCAACCCGCATGGTAACCTTATTGTGGCCCCACCAGCGGTGCATTATACGCACAATGTACCAACGGGGCTTGCACAGGAAAGGGAAAATGTTATAATAAAGTTGTTCTTGTATACTTCGACTTCCGGCGGCTTTGGGTCCGCTGCGCCGGAGCCGGGCAGGGATTGGCAGCAACTGCCAGCTTGATAAAGAATTGATATCAGGATGTGAAATCATGCAGATTTACCTTTTGCGGCATGGGCAGACAGAATATAACGCCCAACACCGGTACCAGGGTCAACAGGATATCCCGCTTTCCGCCGCGGGCCGCGCCCAGCTGCGCCCGGCCGGGTTTATGCCGGATGTTGCCTATGTCAGCCCGCTCATCCGCGCACGGCAGACGGCGGAAATCTTTTTCCCCGGCTGCCCGCAGATCATTGTACAGGACTTGCGGGAAATGTGCTTTGGCAGTTTTGAGGGGCGGCATTATATCCACATTGAGCACGACCCCGACTACCTTGCCTGGCTGGAAGCCAACAAGACTGCTGCCCGCCCGGATGGGGAGCGCATTCAGGATTTTTGTAACCGCAGCTGTGCCGCCTTTGCCAAACTGGTGGAAGAAAGCCTTGCGCAGCACAAACAGCAGCTGGTGATTGTAGCGCACGGCGGCATCCAGATGGCGGTTATGTCCCGTTACGGTCTGCCGCGGCGGGATTATCACGACTGGTGCGGTCCCAACGCGGGCGGCTACCGCCTGGATACCGCCAACTGGCAAACAGACCACACCTTGCAGCTGTTGGAAACCGTGCAGTATACCAAAGCCACACAAAGTGAGGCAGCCTTATGAGCAATGGTTTGATTCATTTATACTACGGTAACGGCAAGGGCAAAACCACAGCTGCCATGGGCCTGGCTGTGCGGGCGCTGGGCTGCGGGCGGCGCGTGGTGATCGTGCAATTTTTGAAAGGCGGTGCAACCGGGGAACTGGAACCGCTGCAAACCCTTGGTGCTACCTTCTACCGCGGCAAAGCCGGGCAGAAGTTTGTATTCCAGATGAATGAGGAAGAAAAGGCCGCCACCCGTGCCCTGCAAACTGAAAACCTGCGCCGGGCGCTTGCCGAACCGGCGGACCTTTTGATTCTGGACGAAGCCTGCGCCGCCTGGAATCTGAACATGGTGGACCGAGAGTTGCTGCAAAACGCCGTACTGCACAAGCCTGCCGAGCAGGAACTGGCAATGACCGGCCGCGACCCGGCCCCCTGGATGCTGGATGCCGCAGATTACATTACTGAAATGTGCTGCCGCCGCCACCCATACGAAAAAGGCATTCCGGCAAGAAAAGGCGTTGAATTTTAAGTTTGCCGCAGCGCAGTTCCATACAGGGAAGCGCACCAGGCAATAAGAAATTAAAAGTATTTAGGACAACCAGAAAAAGAGAAAAACAGCCTGTCCAAACAGCAGGCGGGGAGGGGTATCATCATGGCTACACATAGCCGCCAAATGTCCGATGCATTCCGTACAACAGTATTTCTAACCCTATCCGGCGGATTTCAGGATGCTTACACCTACATGGGCCGCGGCAAGGTTTTTGCCAACGCTCAAACCGGCAATATCGTGCTGATGGCCACCAATTTTTGCGAGGGTGATTTTGCCAAAGCGCTGCGGTATCTTTTGCCGCTGCTGGCCTTTGCCGCCGGTGTCTATTTTGCCGAGGGCATCCGCAACCGCTACCACCTGATGGAGAGATTCCACTGGCGCCAGCTGATTTTGCTGATTGAGATTGCACTGTTGTTTGTTGTTGGCTTTATCCCCAACAATCTGGACTGGCTGGCCAATATGCTGGTCAGCTTTGTCTGCGCCATGCAGGTACAATCTTTCCGCAAGGTGCACGGCAATGCATATGCCAGCACCATGTGCATTGGCAACATGCGCAGCGGTATGCAGTACCTGTACACCGGCCTGCACACAAAAGACCGCGCTGTATTGCGCCGCGCCATGCAGTATTTTGCTGTAATTGCACTGTTTGCTGTGGGGGCCGCTGCCGGCAGTCTGCTGACCATCCATTTTGGCAACCGTGTGATCTGGTTCTGCTGTGCTTCGTTGCTGGTCAGCCTTAGCTTCATGTTTATCCGTGAAGACATTGAAGAGAACCCTGAACTGCAGCGGGAAGCCGCCGCTTTGCACCAGGATGTAAAAGCCATGGAGCACACCATCGGCAAAACCTTGCAGGAGCAGCAGGAAGAACTGCACCCCTTAAATCACAAGTGATATGGACAATATATAAAATTTGAACAAAACTTTCGCAATCTCGCTTGTCGTTTTCCGGCACAAATGCTACAATACAGTCAAATGTTAAATATGTGCGCGAAAGCGAGGGATTTCCGTGAAAATCATCACCGTTACACTTGCTCCTAACCAGGCTGTTCTGACCTGCTATCTGCAGGACCAAAGCCCCAAAATGCCAAATGCCGCCATCCGCCCGGCTATGCTGGTCGTGCCCGGCGGCGGCTACCAGTATTGCTCTGACCGTGAGGGCGAACCGGTTGCCCTGGCTTATATGGCACAGGGGTTCAATGCGTTTGTTCTGCGCTATACGGCAGATGCAACCACCCCGATTGACAAAGCATTACAGGATGGTGCCGCCGCAATGGATTACCTGCGCGCCAACGCCGCGGAGCTGGAAATTGACCCGCAGCAGATCGCCGCCGTTGGCTTTTCTGCCGGTGGGCATTTGGTTGCTTCGCTGGGCACACTGCTGCCCAAGGCACAGCGCCCCAACGCCCTTGTGTTGGGCTATGCCGCAACGCTGGGCGCAATGTGGACCGTCGCTGGCCGCCAGGAGCCCGACCTGCACGCGCTGGTTGATGATGACACCCCGCCCACATTCCTGTTTGCTACCCAGGGGGACGCGCTGGTTCCTGTTAAGAACAGCCTTGTTTTTGCAGATGCTTTGGCTGACCACAACATCCCGTTTGCGCTGCACATCTTCCCGACCGGGGCACACGGCATTTCCCTTGCCACTGCCTGTACCTCCGGGCCGGAATCTTCCCGTGTCAATCCGGCAACCGCCCAATGGCTGCCGATGAGCGTTGACTTTTTGCAAAAGCTGTGGGGCTGCCTGGGCGTTACCGCACCGGATACCGAGCTTGCCGCCCAGCTTGCCGCCGGGCCGCTCAGCCTGAATATGCCGGTGCGCAGGTTGATGAAGAACCCGCAGGCCAGCGCTCTGCTGCAGGCTGTGCTGGGGGATATGTGGCAGGCCATTGTGTCTAACCCACTTTCCCAGGGAATCAGCCTGCGCGAAATTTCCGGCTTCCTGCAGGCGGCATTGCCGGAAAGCGCATTGAATCAGCTGGATGCCCAGCTAGCCAAAATCCCGGTTGAATAACCCAAAGGAGCTTATCATGCTGTTTATTGAATATCCCAAATGCTCTACCTGCCAAAAGGCCAAATGCTGGCTGGATGAAAACGGCGTTGCTTACACCGACCGCCATATTCTGGAGCAGCCCCCCACCTATGAAGAGCTGAAAGAATGGCACGCTCGCAGCGGGCTGCCCCTGCGCCGCTTTTTTAATACAAGCGGCCTGAAATATAAATCGCTTGCCCTGAAAGACAAACTGCCCACCATGACCGAGGATGAGCAGCTGCACCTGCTTGCCACAGATGGCATGCTTGTGGTGGTCGGGGATGATTTTGTCCTTGTCGGATTCAAGCCTGACGAGTGGGCCAGCACCCTGAAATAATCCACCTTCTAAATAGCAAAGCAAAAACAGCACCGCAGTTTGTTGCACACACAGTCAAGTAAGACGATGTGCACGGCAAAGATTGCGGTGCTGTTTTGTTTTTATTCTTCCCAAAACCGCCAGAGTTCCCGTTCCAGCTTTTCTGTATCATAAATCATTTTCAGGTGGCTCCAATGCGGGGGCATCAGGCGGCGGTAGTCCGGCATGGCAAAGCGGCTATCGATCAGCAGCACCACGCCTTTGTCCCGCGGGGTGCGGATCACACGCCCGGCGGCTTGCAGCACCTTGTTCATGCCGGGGTAACGGTAGGCGTAGTCAAAGCCGGAACCGCGTGTCTGCTCAAAATAGTCCCGCAGCTGCTCCTGCCGGGGTCCAACCTGCGGCAGCCCTGGGCCCACGATGCCTACACCAATCAGCCGGTCGCCGGTCAGGTCAACGCCCTCCCCAAATACGCCGCCCATCACGGCAAAGCCAAGCAGGGTTTGGCTGGGGCCCGGCACAAACTGGGCCAAAAAGGCCGCTTTCTGCTGTTCATCCATCGCGTTTTCCTGCTTGATGCAGTTGATTTCCGGGCAGTGCTCCTTGAACTGTGCATAAGCCTGCTCCATATACGCATAACTGGGGAAAAACGCCAGATAATTCCCGCAGCGCGCCCGCACCATCGTCGCCAGGCTTTCCACCACAATGGCAAGGCTTGCATCCCTGTCCTTATACCGGGTGCTGACATTGCCGATGCAGAACAGTCCCTGATTGTCCGCGGGGAATGGGCTGCGCAGGGCAACGGCCCGTGCTTCCGGCACGCCGCACAGGTCCTTATAATAACTGGCCGGGGCCAGCGTTGCACTGAACAGCACCGCGGCGCGCCCCAGGGCAAAACTATCCGCCAAAAAGGCGCTGGGGTCAAGGCAGAGCTGCGCTGCACGCACCTCACTGCCGGATGCCGTGATTTGCAGCACAAAATGATCGTCAAAGGTATCCGCTACGCGCAGCCAGGCCCGCACATCAAAATACAACTGCAGCAGTGCTGTGTGGGTTTCATCCGGTTCTCGGTGATCGTCCAGCCATGCTTCCAACGGTTCACACAGGCGGTTCAGCAGGTGATCAAACTCCTCGCTGCGCTCTTTTAGAAAGAATGTTTTGCCAAACCGTCCATCTCTGGCGGCAGTTTCTTCCTCGGCACGGTGGCGCCATTCAATAAATACATCATTTACTTTGGTCAGAGCGTTTTTCAGGCTGCTTTTGCCTTTGCCCAACAGCTTCTTCGCTTCATAAAAGCTGGTTTTGGTCAGGGCAGCACTGTGCATTTCCCGCGCACGCCCCGGCAGGTTGTGCGCTTCGTCCACCAGGAAGATATAATCCCCGGCAGATTCAAAAAATCGCACCAGATGTACAACCGGATCAAACAGATAATTGTAATCCCCAATAATCACATCGCTCCACAGGCTGCTGTCCAGCCCCAGCTCAAAGGGGCATACCGTGTGGCGTTCTGCATATTCCTGCAAGGTTTCCGCCGTCAGGCAGGGGACATCCAGCACATCCCAGAGAGCTCCTTTGATGCGGGCATAATACCCGTTGGCATAGGGGCAGGCTTCCGGGGTACACTCCCGCGTCTCACACAGGCAGATCTTGTCTTTCGCTGTCAGCGTTACACTGCGCAGGTGCAGTTCCGGCTCGGTATTGCGCAGGATAGCCAGTGCGTTTTCCGCTGCCGTACGGGTTGTGCCGCGGGCCGTTAAATAAAAAATCGGTCCCACACTCTCATTGCCCATAGATTTCAGGGCAGGGAACAGCACGCTCATGGATTTACCAATCCCGGTTGGTGCCTGGCACAAAAGCCGGCCGCCGTCCCGGCACACTTTGTATACCTCGCCCGCCATCGCGCGCTGCCCGGGGCGATACGCAGGGAAAGGGAACTGCATGGCCTGCAAATCCGAGTTCCGGGCCTTTTTCCACTCAACCGCCCGCCGCGCCCAGGGGGCATATTCCGCCAGCAGGGCTTCCACTTCCTCCTGCAGCTGCTGCGCGGTGTAATGCCGCTCAAACCGCAGAATCAGCTCTTCATCTACCTGGAAATAGGTCAGCTGAACCCGCATCTCTTCCAACTCATGCTGTGCCGCATAAATTGCTGCGTACACAATAGCCTGTGCCCAGTGCTCCGGTGCAAAATCCGGGGTAATATCTGCCGCCGGGCATGCGGTGGTCTTGATCTCATCCACCACGGTAACACCGTCCGCTGCGGTAAAAATGCCATCGGCGCGGCCTTCCAGCGTAAATTCAATTTCTTCATACGCAAAAATACCGCGAAGAAATACCTCCGCGGCGTAATCGGCATGTTCTTTTACAGCGGTGCGCTGCAATTTGCGGTGGATGCGTGCGCCCTCATTGGCGCGGTCAAAGCCGGTAAAGCGGTTGTCAATGCTGCCAGCCCGGCGCAAGAATTCCACCAGCTGGCGCACCGGCAGCGTGATTTGTATTGGGGATACAGGTTCCTGCAAGGGCTCGTCCTCCTGTCAGGGGCAGTCAGCTGCGGTTATAGGTATGGTCACACACCTGCTCAATTTTCTCGCGCAGGGCTACAAAATCTTCAAACGCGGATATTTTGCTTTTTGGGTTGCGCAGCAGCGCTGCCGGGTGCAGAGTTGCCATAAACAATGTGCCCTGCTTATCAAAAAACTTACCGTGGTCCCGCGTGACGGAAAAGTCTTTTCCAATCATCTGCTGGGCGGCAATGCGGCCCAAGCACACCACAATTTTGGGGCGCAGCAGCCGGAACTGCATGCGCAGCCACGGGAGGCAGGCGGCGGATTCTTCCGGGGCAGGGTCGCGGTTTTCTGGCGGGCGGCACTTAACAATATTGGCAATATAAATATTTTTGCTGCGGTCAAGGTCAATCGCTTCCAGGTAATGGTCCAGCAGTTGGCCGCTGCGGCCCACAAACGGCAGGCCTTGTGCGTCCTCGTTGGCGCCGGGGCCTTCGCCCACAAAAAGAACCTCGGCGTCCGGCACACCCTGCCCAAACACCACATGGGTGCGGGTCTCACACAATCCGCAGCGCTGGCACGCCAGGCATTGCTGTTTCAGCTCATCAAAATTCATGAATATCCCTCGTATTGCCCCCTTGCACAGGGGACTATAATATAATAAAAGACAACCGCTGCCCAAACAGTGGTAAAAAGGAGCTATCATTTATGCATCCAGACGCCTTGGCCGCCCGGCTGGCCTGTATCCTGCTGGGTTATCTGTTCGGCAGTTTTCTTACGGCAGAAGTTGTCGCCCGCGTTGTTTCCGGCAAAAGCGCGCGGCAGCTTGGCACCGGCAACCCCGGCATGGCTAATATCATGGCCCAACTGGGCAAGGGGGCCGGGCTGCTAACCCTGGCAGGTGATACGTTAAAAACGGTTGCTGCCTGCGGTGCGGCGTATTATGCTACGGCACCACTGATCGGGCAGGCGTCGATTTTATATGCCGGGCTTGGCGCAGTGCTGGGCCATAACTATCCCGCATGGGCAGGGTTCCGCGGCGGCAAGGGGGTTGCGGTAACCTGCGTTTGGCTCGTTTTGTATCTTCCGTTTTGGGGCACGCTTTGCTGCATCGCTGGCGGGGCACTGGTCCTGTGGCTCGGCTACCTGCCGTTGGGGGCTGTGGTGATCCCAGCGCTGGCCATCCTGCCCGCGTGGCTTTCCTATGGCCCAGAAAGCGGCATTCTAACTTTGGCCCTGGCCATCATTATGTTCAGCCGCCACTACCACGGCCTGCTGCGGATTCGGCAGGGGACAGAGCCCCGATTTTTCCAACGCCGCAATCCAAAATGAACAACTTTATCATAGCATATTTTCACCAGCCTGAAAAGCTGTAAACACATGAAAAAGCGATATGATCTTAGAACCATCCAGTCATGCCGTTGCCGTCCGATTTTGAGGTGAAATCTCACAATCTAAACTATTTATACCGTAATTGCCCATAAAAACAGCAGAACAACAGAAACCCTAACAATCCCAAGGTAATAAGTTTGTGTAACTTGGTGCCTTGCGTTATCGACATATCAGAATTACAATATAATTATTACGGAATTGTAAAATGGAGGCAAACTGAAAATGAAGTATTACTTGGCTTACGGTCCCAACCTCAACCTGGTGCAGATGCGCCAGCGTTGCCCCAATGCCCGTGTGGTCGGGTATACATATTTATTCGGTGTGCGCCTGGTCTTCCGTGGTTCCAAGAACGGCTGCTTTTTGACCACGGATTTTCAGCAGCCCTGGTGCCCGTCTATGGTGGGCTGCGGGGTTTATGAGATTTCTGATAAAGACGAGCAAGCTCTGGATGTCTATGCGGGGGTTCCTTATTTCTACCAGAAGCAGACAACGCAGGTACAGTGTGTCTGGGACGTCACTACGCGACGGGAAGTTCTGCATAATATTGAAGCAATCCTTTACACCCTGCCCGCCAGCCACCCCTTGGGTGTTCCTTCCCGCCGCTATCTGCAGGAGTGCAAGAGCGGGTATGATGACTTTCATTTCAGCTTCCTTCCGCTGCGCCAAGCTCTGATTGACAGCAGCCCGGAGCCGCACACGAAGTAAAGGAAACACTTTTATGTGAAAGAAAAGGCAAAAGCAAAAGATAGGTAAGCGGGAAGCGACGTTCTACCGTTTTGTTTCTTGCTTTGCAAAACAAATTTGAAAAAATTAAAAAAAATATGAAAATATCTGTTGACAAAAGTGGTACTGCTGGTTATAATAATACTCGTCGCCGGTGAGGCGGCCAAACAAAATAAGCGGATGTGGCGGAACTGGCAGACGCGCTAGATTCAGGTTCTAGTTCCCTTAAAAGAGTGTGGGTTCAAATCCCTTCATCCGCACCATGACGAATGTTCTTACAGCATTTAGCTGTCAAAGAACATTCGTCATTTTTTATTTGCTAAATAGCGACATCACAGGGGGCATAGTTCACAACTACGCCTTTTCTTGTATTCACCGACACATCAGGTGTCGGCAAAGGAAGTGCGCTTGGAATCTCGATGGTTCCCACGCAGTTGTAGTGAATGCGGAGCCGCTGCTCCCATACGCCGTTGACCTTTTCTGCATTGAACACCTCGATTTTTTCCACCAGTTCGTTCAACATCCGGGGTGTCAGCTTTTTCGCTCTGGTGTACTTGCGAACCAGACGGATGAACATATCCGTTGTCATGATACGACTGCTCTGCTTTTCGATTTCGGAGCGGAGCTGTTTGATTTTCTCGGTCAGCTCCTTTTGCTCGTCCTCATATCTCCGGGACATTCTGGAAAAGCGTTCGTCAGAGATTTTGCCGGAAACATTGTCCTCATAGATGCGCTCAAAGAGGCCGTCCAGTTCTTCATCACGGGCAAGGAGAGCTTTCAACTCTTTCTCTTTCAGCTTGCGGTCGGCTTCGTCTGCCTGCTGGGAGTGCCCGATAACAGCCTTCAAAAAGTCGTCCTCATAGAGGCTGGCAAACTTGGTCAGCCGCCGAATCTCGCCCAGCACCACTTCTTCCAGAAAGTCTACCCGGATGTAGTGGGTGGATTGGCAGGTGCCACGGTTGCCCTTGTAGTTGGAGCAGTTGAAATACTTGATTTCCGGGTTGCCCTGATTGAAGTGGAAATGCAGATTGCAGCCGCAGTCTGCGCAGACAAGCAAGCCGGAGAACATATTGTGTTCTCCGTTGCTGGTACGGCGTTTGCGCATTTTTCCGCGTTTCTGCTGTACCTGCTCAAACACGGCACGTTCAATAATGGGCTCGTGAACATTTTGGAACACTACCCAATTTTCCGGGTCGTTATGAATCCGCTTCTTATTCTTGTAGGACTTGGAGTAGGTTTTGAAGTTCAGAACATCACCACAATACTCCTGCTGGTACAGAAGATGGGTAATCGTGGAGCCATTCCACTTGGTGGCGGGGCGCGTCTTGGTCTTTCCGGGACGGCCGATGCCTTTCTGAATCCAGTAGGCCTGCGGCGTCAGGATGCCTTCCTTTTCAAACTGGGTGGCAATCTGTTCCGTGCCAAAGCCCTCCAACGTCATATCAAAAATGCGCCGGACAACTTGTGCAGCTTCTTCATCAATGACCCAATGCTTGGGATTGTTCGGGTCCTTGATATACCCATAGGGAGGAAGTCCCATCGGTTCGCCGGAGTTGCCTTTGATTTTATTACTGATACGGCGTTTCTTGCTGATGTCGCGGGCATACCACTCATTGAACAGGTTTCGGATGGGTGCCAGTTCGTTTTCTCCCTCGGCCGTGTCGATGTTGTCTGAAACGGCAACAAGTCGGATGTCATGGTCCGGGAAAAATTCTTCTGTCAGCCGTCCGACCTCAATATAGTTTCGGCCTAGACGGGAAAGGTCTTTGACGAACACAGCGGAGGCTTTTCCTTGTTCAAGCTGCTGCATCATTTCAACGAAACCGGGACGGTTCATGGTCACGCCGGAAATGCCATCATCCAGAAAGTGAACCAGATTGGTATAGCCTTTTTCCTTTGCAACCTTGGTGAGCAGTTTCTTTTGGTTGCCGATGCTGTAACTCTCGCCTTCCAAATTATCATCACGAGAAAGACGCTCATAGAGAAAAGCGGTTGCCTCACGGGATTTCTTGTTACTCGACTGTTTCATACTCGCTCCTTTCTTGGGACAGTCGAATAGCAAATTCACTTGTACACCTATATTATAACACAATCCGCTTTCTCTGTCCGCTGCCTCCCGAAAGGTCATTATAATTTTTCACTTTCGGATTTCATCAGCCGGAGAAGAACTTCTCCTAAGGTTTGGGAACTTTCTTCTTTGAACACCGGCTCAACGATAAAGGAGCGATTGCCAATACGATAAGTTGAATCCAGAGTAAGTACCTCTGGATTTTTTGTTTTTTCAGGGTTTGTCTTTTTCGCTTGCATCGTAAAATCCCCTTTCTTAAAAATCAAAAAATGAGCCAACAGATGGCTGCTGGCAGCAACCCACGGGAATCTCACCCCTGCATTCCTCATGCAGCCCTACTCATTGCCTGCGACGCTCTGAACGCTCGGACTTTGACGGTAAGGGAGTATCAGCCTGTCTGTATGTCATGGCCCGCAAGCAGCCGCGCTTGCATTGCGGCGTGGTGATGATCGCTCCACTTTTCAAAGAAAAGCATCGTGGCGCACCCGCCGTCCGGCTCGATACAGACAGCAACGTATCCGTTTGCCCTATGATGCACCGCCATTGTCCTGCGGGCATATTTTTCAAGGTGCTGTCCCGAAACGTGGAAAGGGTCAGACCGTTTCGGCTTTGGTTACAATAGAAGAAATCAGTTTGATTTCCAGATGGCGTTTCATGTACTCGTCTATGCACACATGAGGCTGACCGTGCTTGTCATAGAGAATGCCTGTACAGAGCTTGTTGATATAACCTCTGTAATGTCGCAAAACCTGTTCAACGGCATCGGTGTCCCCAGCGCAGGCAGAGCGAATCACCGAGAGCGGTAAAAACTCTCTACTCGTGTGTTCATAGGAGTTCATTTACGCCTAACCTCCCTCCGGCAAGTGCGCCTTTAGCTTTTTTTACAGCTCGTTCAGCGTTTTTGTCCGGTGGCGCTGTACAGCACTCCGGGACATTCCCATGAGGTCGCCAATCTCACCATCGCCCAGTTCCAGAACGCAAAACAGAATCAGAATGCTTTGTTCTTGCTTTGGCAGGGCGGCAAACGCATTGGCAACAAGTTCATTGTCGATGTGCAGATCACAGCCGTAGGATGAAAATACAAATTCTTCACTTGGATAATGGTCTACACTCGTGAGCTGCCCCAGTTCTTCCAACGAAAGAACGCTGAATGACTTTTCACGGTCAAGCAGACGTTTCTTATTTCGGTGATAGTTCCGGGCCTCATTTCGCAGCACCGCTTTGCAGAACGCATCGAATCGGTACTGTTCGCCATCGTTGCGAGGGATAGCTTCCATCTTCTCACCCCCTTTCCGTGGGGATGTCGGGTGGATTTTTCCCTTTCCGCTAATATGACACCTGAAACACCCGATTCTGCCCGCTTTTTTGAAAATTTCCAAAAATATTTTTGAAACAGGCAGCTTTTCAGGCGGCAATAGAAAAGCCCAGCAGACCGAAAACGGCCAACCGGGCATAATGGCAGCACGAAACGCGCAGTAGCTACATCGTATAGTACATAGTAAAAGCCCTGCTGACCCTGTGCGGGAGCAAGGCTTTTTTTGACAGTTCAAAGCTAGGCGTTCGATAGAATATCAGGCGCATGGCGGCATCCTCCTAGAGCCGCCAAATCGCTTTTGGGCTGATGGGTTCTGTCCGGGGGTTGATTTGCTAAAAGCAAAAGAGCCGACAACCCACGTATATGGCGGACTATCGGCTCTGTGATTAGGAATCAGGCTCTTTCAGTATAATGATTTTTTGTTTATGCACTGCAATCAGTGTTTCTCGATGACATTTCGGACAATATAAAGGAAAATCCTCCAAAATGGTGTCTTCTCGAACTTTTATTCGTGTTTTTCGATTGCAAATGGGACATAAAACCCATTTAGTAGCACTCACGGCAAATCTCCATTCAAAAGTAGTATATCGCTTATCCTTTACCCTTGTTCATTCAGGCATGCGCCGTTGGTTTTGATGACATTCTGATACCAGTAAAAGGAATCCTTTTTGTAGCGTTCCAGCGTACCGGTGCCGTCATCGTTGCGGTCTACATAGATAAAGCCATACCGTTTTTTCAACTGTGCCGTAGACGCGCTTACGAGGTCAATACAGCCCCAGCTGGTGTAGCCCATGATGTCCACACCGTCCCGGAGGGCGTTGCCCACCTCAATGAGGTGGCGGCGCATATAGTCGATGCGGTAATCATCGTGGACGGTATAGCTGCCCTTGCCGTCCGGCACCAGCTTGTCCACGGCACCCAGACCGTTTTCTACAATGAACAGAGGCTTCTGGTAGCGGTCATAGTATTCGTTCAGGACAACGCGCAGCCCCACCGGGTCGATCTGCCAGCCCCACTCGCTTTCTTTCAGGTAAGGGTTCTTGGCACCGCCCAGCAGGTTGCCTTCGCCGGGGGTATAGGGTTTTGTCGTTTCGCAGGCACTGACATAATAGCTGAACGAAATGAAGTCTACGGTGTTCTTCAGGGCTTCTTCATCGCCCGGTTTCATCTGGATATGAACGCCCTGTTCGTCCAGATAATCGTTCAGATACTTCGGGTAATAGCCACGGGCCTGCACATCGCCGAAGAAGTAGTTTTTCTGTTCGGTTTTCAGGGCGGCAAGCACATCGTCCGGGTTCGGGGTCAGCGGATAGGTAGGCATGGCGAGAATCATGCAGCCCACCATAGCACCGGGCATCATTTCATGTGCTAACTTGACCGCCTTGGCCGAGGCTACCAGTTCGTGGTGAATGGCCTGATACAAGTCCTGCTGGGTCAGCTTGTCCATCGGGGTCATAATGCCGCCGCTCATCAGCGGAGAATGCAGGATGGAGTTGATCTCGTTGAAGGTCAACCAGTATTTCACTCTGCCCTTATACCGTGCAAACAACACCTTGCAGAAGTTCAGATAAAAGTCGATGAGTTTACGGCTGTGCCAGCCATCGTATTCTTTTGCCAGATTCAGCGGCGTTTCGTAATGGCTGATGGTAACCAGCGGCTCAATGCCGTACTTTTCGCACTCGGCGATCACATTGTCATAGAATTGCAAGCCCTTTTCGTTGGGCGTAGTGTCATCGCCATTCGGGAAAATTCGGCTCCATGCCATCGAAAAGCGGAACACCTTAAAACCCATTTCTGCAAAGAGCTTGATGTCCGCCTTATAATGGTGGTAAAAGTCAATCGCCACCAGCTTCATGTTGTCGGGGGTCGGCTCTGCGGTTGGTTCGCCCTTGATGCCGTGGGGCATGATGTCCTGAATGGACAACCCCTTGCCATCTTCGTTGTAGGCACCCTCGCACTGATTTGCGGCTGTTGCACCGCCCCAGAGGAAGTTTTCCGGGAATTGAATCGGTTTCATAGCAATACTCCTTTGTTGACTTATTTTTAAGCAAAAAGCGGAACATCTTTCCCCGCAGGTCGGTCAAGATGTTCCGCTTCCGTGATTGGAACAGAGGATTCTGTTCCGGCACCTGTGAAACTCCTATGACGGATAACTAGGGGTGCCTGAATGGGGAATTATTTTTCGTCCTTATAAGTTACCAGAACGGCAACAAAGGCTGCAACGGTGCAGGCCAGAGAAACCACGACCGCTGCGATCATACCGCTGACATCGTTGGTAGCGGTGTTCACGAAGGAAGGCCACGAGAAGATACCCAGTGCGCCGATGTTGTACTGCACGGTGTTCAGTGCGCCCAGCACACCGCCGCCGATGGCAGAAACCACACAGGTGATAATGAAGGGGGTCTTCTTCGGTAGAGTGATACCGTAGATAGCGGGTTCGGTCACACCGGCAATGGCAGAGATGAAGGCCGGCGGACAGAGGCTCTTGAGCTTCTTGTTCTTAGACTTGATCCAGATAGCAACCACGGCACCGGTCTGTGCAAAGGTGGTGCCCAGCATACCGGCGAGGATGAAGGTGAAGCCGTTGACGCTGACATCGTTGATGCCCAGCGGAACCAGTGCCCAGTGCAGACCGAACATGACCAGCACCTGCCACAGACCGCCGACCACAGCACCCAGCAGAACGGAGCTGATGCTGTTCAGGAAGGTAAAGACTGCGCTCAGACCCTGTGCGGCAATGGAAGTGACCGGGCCGATGACCCACAGCGTCAGGCAGAAGGTCACGCCGCAGGTAATGAGCGGCACGGCAAACAGCTTGATGCTGCTGGGAATGTGCTTTGCATACAGCTTTTCAAACCATGCTGCGAACGCAATGGAGCAGATGATGGGGATGACGCTGGAAGTATAATCACCGGTTGCGGGCATCACCACCGGGATACCGAACAGGCTGTCATGCACCATGGTGCTGGAACCCAGCAGATAGGGGTACAGGATAGCGGCACCGATCGTCATACCTTCCAGCTCCGGCAGACCAAACTTCTTGGAGGCAGTGTAGGCCAGCAGGATAGGCATGAAGTAGAAGAAGCAGTCGCCCAGCGAGTAGAGGATGTTGTAAGTAGAGCCTGCACCGTCCAGCACACCGGCAGCTACCAGCATGGCCAGCACGCCCTTAATGATGCCGCAGGCTGCCAGCACACCCAGACAGGGGGTGAATACGCTGGTCACGATACTGATAAAGGCATCGAACGGATTCTGCTTTTTCTTGGCCGCAGGAGCTGCTTCAGCGACAGCTGTACCATCTTCGTCCACGGCACCGCCGGGCTTGATGTGCCCCACAGCACACACGGCATCGTACACATCGCCGACCTCGTTACCGATGACGATCTGATACTGACCGCCCTTCTGGATGACCGAAGCGATGCCATCGGTCTCTTTCAGAATTTCTGTCTGTGCCTTGCTCTCATCCTTCAGCGTGAAACGCAGTCGGGTGATGCAGTGGGTCAGAGAGATAATGTTGTCTTTTCCGCCGACATTCTGGATGATGATGCGGGCAAGACCATCGTACTTACTTGCCATAATCGTGTTCTCCTTTTCTTTTTAGATTTGTTTCAGATCGGGGAGCGGAATCCTGCTTTTCCGCTCCCTGCCGCGCTGGAACTCTTTCTGGTTTCATTATAACCGTTTGACCCCCTGAGCAGAATCTCCGTTTTGTTCACCTGTTAGTACTCAAAGGTTCATACTCTTTGCTTTCTTCATTATCAAAAACAATTACCTCCGCATGATCTATTGAAGCTCATCGTCAAAGCTGCTGTCTTACTCTTTCACAATGCGGCTCCCGCCAAACACATGCGACATTTCCATGTGCGCCAGTGCTTCGTCAATCAGAGCCACTTCTGCGGCAGACAGCACAATATCCGCTGCACCGGCGTTTTCCTGTAAACGGTTGAGTTTCCGGGTGCCGGAGATTGGTACGATATAAGGCTTTTTGCACAGCATCCACGCCAGTGAGATCTGGGCAGGTGTTGCATTTTTCTCGGCGGCAAGACGGTGTAACAGTTCCAGCAGGGCGCGGTTCTGGTCAATGCTGTCTGGCTGGAACTGCGGCATGACGCTGCGGTAGTCCGTGCCTGCTTCAAACTTGGAAGTCTTATCGTATTTGCCGGAGAGAAAACCGTTTGCAAGCGGCGAGAATGCCACATAACCAATGTGCAGTTCTTCCAGAACCGGGAACAGGCTTTCGTACCAGCGGGCCATCATGGAGTAACGGTTCTGGATGGCCGTTACCGGGCAGACTGCGTGTGCTCGGCGGATGGTCTCCTCGGTGGCTTCCGAAAGGCCCCAGTGAGTGATCTTGCCCTCCCGAATCAGGTCAGCCATTACACCGGCCACTTCCTCAATGGGTACCTTGGGGTCAAGCCGATGCTGATAATACAGGTCAATATGGTCGGTGCCCAGCCGCTTGAGGGAGGCATCTACCGATGCACGGATAACTTCCGGGCGGGAATCCGGCATCAGCGGCTTGTTGACTGTCGTACTGGTCATGTCAAAATGGATGCCGAACTTGGTCGCCAGAACGATTTTATCTCGGTAGGGTTTCAGGGCAGCACCCACCAGTTCCTCGTTGTCGTGGGGATTATCCGGTGTGCCGTAGACTTCGGCGGTGTCAAAGAACGTATAGCCCATACCCACGGCCTGCGCCAGCAGTTCGGCCATTTCCTTCTTGTTGGCAGGTGCGCCGTAGGCATGGCTCATGCCCATACAGCCCAGACCAACAGCAGAAACGGTCAGGTCGCTGTCCAAAGTACGATACTTCATGTTAAAATTCCTCCTTATTTGTAAAAACACTTTCCAGCCATGCGGCGTAATCGTTCACCCAGCCGCCATCCGAGCCAAAGCCGTGGGGCCAGCCATTCAGCACGATGCGTCCGGTGGAAATGCCCATATTCCGAATCACATCATACTGCTGCTGGAATTGGCGGTAGAAGGGGTCCTCTGTGCCGTAAACGTAGAATGTTGGCGGCAGATCACCCTCGGCCAGCCAGTCCGGGTCCATATTGCCCACGCTGAGCCGCCCATAGAACGAATAAATCATGCCCGCCGCCGAAGCGTGAGCCGGAACAGCATCCAGCGCATCGGGTACATAGCTTTCATCCAGAGCAGTGCCGTTGACATCTTCATCGTAGTGCATCAGAAATTCGCCCGCCTGAATGCCGCCTGCGGAAAAGCCCATAACTGCAATATCGTCAGGGTCAATGCCGTAAACATCCGCATTCTGCCGCACAAAGCGGACAGCCCGCGCTACATCCAGCGCGCCTTCCTCCTGCGTGTAGGGCGACAGACGGTAATCTACGATGAAGGTCTGGAAGCCCAGCTCCCGTAGAGCCGCTGCCGTGGGCAGAGAATCGGTATAGTTTCCACGGAACTGATACGCACCGCCTGCCATCAACACCACAGCACCTTTCGGTTGTACTCCGGTGCGGACGGGAATTGCCGTCACATAGGGGCGGAAATCCCAGTTGTCAAAATAACCGGTTATTGCAGCGGTGAACTGCGTTTTAGCCGGAACGTTGCCTTCTTCCCACAGGTACAACGCCTGAATATGGTTAGGGTCTGCCGAGGTGTTCAGCACGGTCACATTGTCCACTGGTTCCGGCATCTTTTGCAGCATGGCGGTACGGGAATAATCCTCAATTTTTCCAGTGCTGTAGTTGTATGCTGCCGGGAAATCATCCGGCGTTGCAACGGTGTCGGCAGAAGTGCCGATGCGCAGGTCGCTGCCTGCCGGGAACGAGCTGCTTTCGGTTTCATTTCGTTTCGTCACAGCATCCTCGATGGCGGAAACTCCGCTTTCCAAATTGCTGCCGGGGGCTTCTGCGCGGCTGGTGTCGCAGGCCGAAAGGCCGACAGCAAGTACTGCCGCGAGAAGCAGTGCAGTCCATTTTTTCGTCATAACAGTTTCCTCACGGTTTCAGGTGTTTTCTTCCCAGAACGCTACGGCATGATCGAGCCAGCCTTCGGCAGAGGTGCCGGTGCCCAAGCCAAAACCGTGGGCAAGGCCCGGAAAGACTTCGATCTCGGCAGGGGTGCCCTGAGAGCGGATGGTTTCAATGCGCCAGCGCATCACGCGTTCGTCTGCGATGTAGTCCCGGTCACCCACACAGGCATAAGTGGGCGGCTCGTTGCCGTAGACTTCCCCCAGCCCGGTGTACTGCATGATGACGGCTCCCGGCTGCGGATACGCCTGTTCACCGAAGGATGCCGTGCCGTAGCTGCCCAGCCACGCCGCCATCCGTGCCCCGGCAGAACCGCCCCAGAGGGAGTAGCCGCTGGTGTCTACTTCCAGTTCCTCCGCATGGGTAAAGACAAAGGCAATGGCCCGTGCCAGATCTTCGCAGGCGGTCTGTGCGCCGGGGCGGTAGATGAGCGCAAAAGCGTTGTACTCCTTGCGGGAAAGTTCCAGTGCATGAGGAAAGCTGTCCTGCATGGCCCCCACATACGCAAACGCACCGCCTGCGTTGCAGATGGAAAATTTTGCGCCGGGATTACCCTTGAAGTAGAATAAGCCGGTGTCAGCTTTGTCCGGGTCAGCGGCTTTTTCGTCCTCGGTGTAAATATCGTAAAAGATGGTCTGCCCGTCCGCTGCACGCTGGCGCAGGGTGTTGCAGATGTCCACTGTTTCGTCCGGGTCGATGTTGTTATAGTAGGTAAGATGCAGCTGCTCCAGCGTGTCGCCGCTGTAATAAGAGCGCTCCACAGGGAAGATCAGCCGCCCATAATCACCGAAAACCGGGTCATTCTGTACGGTTTCGATGGGCGTGGTGCGGGTATAAGTTTGGGTGGTCGTTTGCATAGAATCCTTTCTTTCCGGGGTGGAGGAACTGGGTGCAGCACCTGCCCGGCAGCCTGCCAGAAGCAGCCCTGCACCCGCCAGAAGTTTTGTGAATTGCCGTCGGTTCAAAATTTCTCTCCTATCATTTGTGTTTGGAAACGATCCAGTTCAGAATATCGGCATCATCAAAGACAACATTTGCGGCAGCATGGTAGACGTGAAGCCCCTGCGCATCGAAAAAGGCGTTGTCCGGGGTCTGCATTTGCAGCACGGAGTTGATTTGTTCGTCCGTCCAGCCTGCGGCGGCGTAAGCATCGTGCAGACCGTTGTAGGCATCCCGTGCTTTCTGCACACCGTAGTATTCATCGCCCTGCGCCATGTAGATGTAGACCGCCACGCCGTTTTCTGCAATGGGCGCAAAACCGCCGTCCCACTGGGATGCTCCATGCAGATAAGCTGCATACAGGTCAGGCCGCATGGCAACTGCCCGCGACAGGGTTTCGCCGCCAGCCGAGTAGCCTGCGGCGTAAATGCGGGCGGTATCTACGGCAAAGTGATTGATGAAATACTCCGTCAGAGCGATGGCCTGCCGCGCCGAAGTGTCGCCCCAGTCGGTGAGCTGGGCAGACACTACGATCATATCCTGTCCAAGGTTCGTCCAGCTGGTGAACCCCGTCCAGTCCAGATTGCTGCCGGAGGAAGATTCCCCGAACCACATCATGTTATAGCCGGGCATGACCACCATCATGGGGTACTTCCGGGTGGGGTCGTAATCATCCGGCAGGTAGTAGCTGTAATGGATGAGCCCCTCAGTGCTGTCCAATGTCTGCTCCCGGACAAGCCCAGTCTGGATGTTTCCGGTTTCCGAAGAAGCACTCTCCGAAACAGCCGAATCCACTTCGGACGAGGTCGTGATGGATGTGCTGGCCGAAACCGAAGAAACCGTATTGACTGGCACAGAGGATGCCGCCCCGGTGCAGGCGGATAATAAAACGGTCAAAGCGGTGGAAACCGCGAAAATCACGCTGCGCATAAAATCACCTCGCAAAAATCAGGGAAATGGGAAAGCCGGGACGTTTCCGTCCCGGCTTTCCCTGCAACAAAGAAGGAGGAATATGGAACACTTCCTCAATGATGGAAGTTTGTGAAGACAGCAGGTTCTTTTTCGGGCAGGCCGATCTGTTGCTTGCCTATCTGGATACTCTTCATCAAAAAGGCCATGTTGCGGCCAAGGGTGCGCATAGTCTGCAAGCCCTCGGCATCTTTCTTGACCTCCTCGGCAGAGCCGCCGTAGACCATGTTCCAATACTGGCTGCTGGCCACTGGCATCCCACACATGGTAAAATATTTGTTCAGCACATCGTAGGAAGCAGTGTTGCCGCCGCGCCGACAGGTCACGACCGAAGCACCCACTTTCATGGTCTTGTCGATGTTCAGGGTACTGAAGAACAGGCGGTCCATAAAGGAGATCGCGCCGCCTGCCGGGGAACCAAAGTACACCGGTGCGCCAATGACAAAGGCATCGGCTTCAGCCAACTTGGGGGCTACTTCGTTGACAATATCATCAAAGACGCACTTGTTGGAGCCGGTGCTGTGGCAGCGGCGGCAGGCGATGCAGCCCCGGATGTCCTTGTTGCCCACATGGACGATCTCGGTTTCAATGCCCTCGGCTTCCAGCGTATTTGCCAGTTCGGTCAGGGCCGTAAAGGTGCAGCCGTTGGGCCGCGGACTGCCGTTGATGAGCAATGCTTTCATACAAACATTCTCCTTTTGATACTCTCTTTTGCGTTTGAATTACTTCAGCTTTGCGCCATCGGCAAACGCATTGCCGACCCGCTGGCCCAGCGGATAGTAGCCGTGATGGATGGGGTCATAGGTGATGGGGACAAATTTGGTGAGGTCAAGTTCGCCATCCTCGCCCAGAATGCTTTCGTCCATGCTGACGTTCTTGATCTCGCCGAGGTACAGGCTTCCTTCAATGACATCCAGCAGCTCACACTCCAGCGTCAGCGGCAGTTCATTGATGATGGGCGCATTGACAAAATCACTTTTTGTGGTGGTAAAACCGGCTTTTTCCATTTTATCCGGGGCATTGTGTGCGGAAACCATGCCCACATAATCGCAGGCGGTCAGGTGCTTCACATCGCCCACCGAAACGGTAAAAGCACGGTTCAGCTGGATGTTATCCGTGGTTTTATGGCTGCTGAGGTCAATAATGATCTTGTTTGCGCCTGCCATACCACCCCATGCAGCGTTCATGGCGTTTGCGTTGCCGTTTTCATCGTAAGTACCGATGATCATGACCGGCTGGGGATACAGATACGGCTTTGCACCGAAATTTTTACGCATCGTGTTTTGCTCCTTTTCCTGTTTCAAAGGCTCAGACTTTCCGCCAGTGCAGCAATGTCATTTGCTGTGGTAGAACTGGAAAAACGATAACCGTCCAGCCAGCTTCCAGTCCCGGCTAATTCTGCCAGCAGCTTGCCGCTCTGCCCGATGCCGGAGGAAAGGGACGTGCAGAACGGAACAACATTTTTGCCGGAGAAATCGTTGGCGGAAACAAAGCCGTTCATCGGCCACGCGGCGATGCCCCACCAGATGGGGTAGCCGATGAACACGTTCTCATAGTTATCCCAATCGGGAACAGTGGTGCTGGTCAGCAGGATGTTCCGCAGGCTTTCGTCCTCATATTCCTGCACCACACGGCTGGAACGGTCTGTCCAGTTCAGGTCAGCGGAGGTGTAGGGCTGCACCGGGGTCACTTCAAAGGTGTCTGCGCCCAGCTGCTCTGCGATGGCCTGCGCCACCCGGCGGGTGTTGCCGGAAGCGGAATAATAGACCACCAGTGAACGGCCGGATAGCTGCGGAAGAGATGTGCTGCCACTCCCAGTCTCCGAGCAGCCCATCAGAGCCAGTGCAGCTGCAGAGACTCCCATCAACTGCAAAAAATTACGACGAGTGATTTTATTCATAATGGGCGCTCTCCTTTTTGAATTTAATACTCGTAATTTCAAAAATTACCGCAAGAGAAAATTCTCCTCACACAAAAGCTCTGCTTACAGGTTCAGGCCATTTACCCAGCTTGCAATGTCAGCTTCACTGCTGCCGCGGCTGAACCGCTGGCCGTCCAGCCAAGTGCCGGCGTCCGCTAATTCTGCCAGCAGATCACCGCTCTGGCCGATGCCGGAGGAAGTCGAAGTGCAGAACGGAATGACCGTTTTGCCAGTGAAGTCATTGACGGCAACAAAGCTGCTCATGGGCCATGCGGAGATGCCCCACCAGATGGGGTAGCCGATGAACACGGTGTCGTAATCGTCCCAGCCGTCCACATCGGTGCTTTCCAAAGCCACAGCACGAAGGCCCTCGTCGTTGTGTTCGCGGGAAACGCGGCTGTCATTGTTCGTCCAAGTCAGGTCATCAGAGGTATAGGGGTCGGACGGAACGACTTCAAACAGGTCAGCACCCACGGTGTCGGCGATGATTTGCGCCACACCTTCCGTCGTGCCGGTGGCGGAGAAATACACCACCAGCGTTTTGCCCGTAGTCGTTACCGTGCTGGTAGCTTCCGAAGAAGCAGCCGCGCTGGATGCGGCTTCACTGGAAGCGGCAACAGACGATGCCGCTGAGGAAGCCACAGAAGAACTGCTCACACTGCTAGCGGAATTGCCGGAGCAGGAAGCCAGCAGCAGGGCGGCTGCAGATGCGCCAGCAACCTGCAAAAACTGGCGGCGGGAAATTTTATTCTTCATACGAAACACACCTCTATCTATGTAAAATGCCGGGAATCTCAGAGAACCGCTCATGCCAGTGCGCGGCTCTCCAGCCACTGATAAATGTGATCAGCGATCTCTTTGTTATTCAGTTCTTGGAACATGAAGTGGGAGTTGCCGGTGATGCCGATTTTCGGCAGATCGACCACAGTGCAGTCACCGCCATCGGCATTGTACTGGGCGGCAAAGGCCAGTGCGCCGTCCCGTACCTGCCGCCAGAAGCTGGTGGACATGATATCTTCCGGGCCGTTGTCGATGTAATCGCCAAAGTAGATAGCGATTGGAATACCTGCACTCAGCAGTTTCGTGTACTGCTCCGAGCCGATGGCAGGGGTTCCGCCCGGCTCAATGGCAACAATGGCGGCAATGTTGTCGGCGGGCACATTCCAGCCGACTGCACCGCCCTGCGAGTGGGTGACGAAAATGGACTTGTGGCCGGTCAGGGTCTGCACGTCCTTCATCACCTCGCCCAGTGCGGCGGCAGCAACTGCCTGATCGAAGTCGCCGGTGTTGGGGGTCATCTGGCGGAAGAACTGATTCTGTGCAGCATCGCCCTCCGGGAACTGGGAGCCTTCGTACCGTTCCGGGGCAACGCGGCCAATGCGGAAGTGGGTGTACCATGCCTGATCGCCGGGCTTGTAGTCCTTGGAGTCGGTAGACCAAGTATCGAGGAAACCGTCCGTGCTCATCTGGGCGGTACTGCCAGCCTCACCACGGCGGGGCTGGTCTACCAAGAACGCAGAGTAGCCGTTGCGCAGAAACAGATCGGCCCAGCCCTGACGACCGTCCGGGGTGGTCATCCAGCCCATGCGGGACTGTCCATAGCCGTGCAGATAAACCATCGGCCAACCGTTGCTGTCTGCCGGGATTTGATACAGAACATTAGCGTGATCCACATGAGCGGTGTTGCCTGCACGAGTAGTGTCCAGCCAGTTGGTGGTGGCATCATAAGTGCCTGCCACCGGTGCCGTGACCGTGCCGCCGGAGGAGAACATTCCTTGCTTGGCAATCGTCAGCGGGCCGTCCGGGTTCAGGTTGTTCTTTACCCAGCGGCTTACCTTGCCGTTTGTCTCGTCAATGGAAACAGGAGCCGCTGCACCCGTCAGTGCGGAAGCGGCTGCACCACCCACCATGGTGGCGGCAAGAACTTTCAGAAAACTTTTGCGCGTGATCTTATTCATCTTCATTTACCCTTTCATCTGGTTCATTTTCCGCAAAAAACGCTCCGCACCCAGCTACAAACTGCTTGAAATTCACTTCTGATCGTCCACGGGAGGAAACATGGTGGCGAATGCCGCCAGCTTATCCTCCGTGACCTCATAATACCGTTTATCCTTGTTTAGCGTGGTGATCTCCTGCATTTCTGCATCGGTCAGCGCAAAATCGAACACATCGAAGTTGTCGTGGATGTGGGCCGGGTTCTTGGAGCCGGGAATGACCACATTGCCTGCCTGAATGTGCCAGCGCAGAATAATTTGCACGTTGCTCTTGCCGTACTTTGCTGCAAGGCGGGTGAACAACGGCTCTTCCAGCAGGCCCTTGTCAGCGTGGCCCAGCGGATACCATGCCTGAATCACCATGCCATTCTCGGCGAGGAAGGCTTTCAGTTCTTTCTGCTGGGCGTAGGGGTGAACTTCGGTCTGGAGGATGGTGGGCTTGACTTCGCAGATGCTCAGAATTTCTTTGATCTGCTCCTCGTTGAAGTTGGACAGACCGATGGCACGGACTTTGCCCTCCTTGTAAGCCTTTTCCATCAGGCGATAACCGGCAACGTAATCACCGGCAGGCTGGTGAATGAGCAGCAGGTCGATGTAGTCGGTGTCCAGACGTGCCAGCGTCTTATCCACAGCATCGGCATCGGTGTAGAAGGTCGGCCACAGCTTGGTTTCGAGGAAAATTTCCTCCCGCAGCAGACCGGACTTCTTCATGGCGCGGCCCACGGCCTTTTCGTTGCAGTAGGCGTTGGCGGTGTCGATCAAGCGGTAGCCGTTCTGCAAGGCACTGACGCAGGAGGCCTCTGCCTCGTCCGGGGTCAAAAGAAATGTGCCAATACCGGCCATGGGCATTTTTACGCCGTTATTGAGAGTTGCGTATTCCATAAAAGATTCCTCCTTAAATGTTCTTTCCAAGTTTCGTGGCTTCGTTTTTATTGGTCGCCATGCCGCCGTAGGTCATACCGTAGAGACCGGCGAAGCGCTTCATCGTGTACTCGCCCGCCTCCAGCATCCATTTCTCCGGAGCTGCGCCCTGAAACACAAAATACAGTTTGCGTCCGGACAGTTCGCCGTCCTCCACCTTGCCGTAGAAACGATCCAGCACGTTGCGCACGCTGCCGCAGATGTTGTGCCAGTACAGGGGCGGGCCGATGACGATGGTGTCCGCCTGTTTCATCGCGCCGATGACAGCATCCAGCCCATCGCCGGGGAGGTTCTGGCCGTATGCACCGATGGTGTAGTCCGTAAGGTTCAAAGTCTCATACTCGTGATCTTTCAGCAGCTCTGCCGCCAGTGCGGCGGTGTTCCCGTTTTTGTTGGGACTGCCGTTGATAAATAAAATGCTCATAGTGATGCTCCTTATTTCAGCTTTTGATAATCTTCTTCACTCACCGGCTCACACCACTGACTGCGGCAGTTTTCTCCGGGTACTTCCACCGCCAGATGGGAAAACCAGCTGTCCGGCGCAGCGCCGTGCCAGTGCTTGACACCGGGTATAATGTTGATCACATCGCCGGGGTGCAGCCCCTGCGGCTCTTTGCCCCATTCCTGATAGTAACCGTGCCCGGCCACGCAGATAAGGATCTGTCCGCCGCCTTTGTCCGCCTCGTGGATGTGCCAGTTGTTACGGCAGCCGGGTTCAAAGGTCACATTGAAGATTTTGACCTGCTCCGTGGAGACTGGCGCAAGATAGCTCTGCCCGCTGAAATACTGTGCAAAGCCGTCATTGGGTGCGCCGATGGGGAAGACCATACTGCTCTGGTGCAGCTGCTTTTCATCAGTGTTTTCCGCATCTGCCCAGATGTCCTTTGCCATTCGGAATGCCGCCCAAGCCTTGGGCCAACCCACATAAAACGCAGCGTGCGTCAGGATTTCCGCAATTTCACTGCGGGTGATCCCATTTTCCTTTGCCATTGCCAGATGATGACCGAAGGAAGTATCCGTCAGCCCCTGCGCCATCAGTGCTGTCACGGTGATGAGGGAACGGTCGCGTGCAGAAAGCTCGCTTTCCCGGCTCCAAACCTCACCGAAAAGAACATCATCATTGAGCTGTGCGAACTTCGGCGCAAATTCACCAAGCACATCTCTGCCTGCTGTGATTTTCTTCATGGTCACTTGCACTCCTTCAAAATTTCGTAAATCTCGTCATGCCTCAGCTTCTTGCAGCAGCCGCCGGTCAGCACGGTGGAATCGGCCACAGCCTTGAGGTCGGTGTCGGCAGGGATGCCCAGTTCTGCAAAGGTGGTGGGCATCCCGATCTCCTTGATGAAGGCCGCCAGAGCCTCCACGCCAGCCTGTGCCAGTTTCAGCTCGGATTTGCCCGCCGGGTCGATGCCCCAGACGTTCTGTGCAAAGCGAGCGAACCGTGCGGTGTTGGCCGGGAGCAGGTGACGGTACAGCACCGGGTGAATGACCGCCAGACCAGCACCGTGGTTGCAGTTGGTGTAGGCACCCAGCTGATGCTCGATCATGTGACACTGGAAGTCGGTGACCTTGCCGATTTTCAGGATGCCGTTTTCGGCCATAGCCGAAGCCCATGCCAGCTCGCTGCGAGCCTCGTAGTTGTCCTTGTCGGTCAACAGGACGCGGATGTTGCGGATGACGCTGCGCATGACGGCTTCATTGATGTCATCGGAGAGGTTGTTCTCGTTCGGCTTGCCGAAGTAAGTTTCCATCGCGTGGCTCAGGGTGTCGAACGCACCGGAAATGACCTGCTTCATGGGAACGGACAACGTGTAGGTGGGGTCGAGGAAAGCAAAGTCGGCCTGTGCACCCCACAGGGCCCCCTTAATCTTCTTTTCCTCATGGGTGATGACCGCGCCGTTGTTCATCTCGGAGCCGGTACCGAACACCGTGACGATGGTGCCCAGCGGGATGAACGCAGTGGGACGAGTATGCTTGGTGTTTTCCAGCTCCCACAAATCTTCGTCCACCTTGGCCTGTGCGGACACCACCTTGCAGCAGTCGGACACGGAACCGCCGCCCACGGCAAGGATCAAATCCACATGGTTCTCACGGGCCAGCTTTGCACCCTCCTGTACCTTGGCGTAGGTGGGATTGGGCATGATGCCGGGAAACTCCACGATGCGCTTACCCTCGGCGTTCAGAATACCGACGATTTCATCATAGACACCATTGTGCTTGATAGAACCGCCGCCGTAGGCCAGCATCACGGTATCGCCGTAGTGCTTCAGCAGACAGCCCAGATATTCCTTCACGCCACCCTTGCCGAAATAAACCTTGGTCTTGTTTTCAAACAGAAAATTGTTCATAGCCGTTACACTCCTTTATATAAAACTGGGAAATCAGACGTTTTTGCCCATCTCGTAGGCTTCCTTCATGGCCGGGGAGGACATCACCTCGCCGGGCCGATATACGCCGGTGCCGTAGATGACCCCCTTTTCCTTGGCACCATTCAGGCAGGCGGTAAAGCCCCGGAAACACTCCAAGGTACAGGCCATGGCAGCACGGTTATCGTCCGCGCAGGTCATGATGAAATAGAACTCCTTGTTCGGAATGTTCGTCCACCGGGCAAGGCTGCGGTCGATGATGATCTTCATCTGTGCATCAATGGAGTAGAAGTACACTGGGCTTGCCATCACGATAACATCTGCCGCCTGCATTGCGTCCAGAATTTCGCTCATGTCATCGTTCAGGGCACACTTGCCGCCGTGGTCGCGGCAGTAATAGCAGGCATTGCAGGGCACAATCTTCTTGCTGCGCACGAAGATCTTTTGCACTTCGTTGCCGCTCTCCTGCGCACCACGCATAAACTCACTGCACAGCAGGTCGGAGTTGCCGTCCTTGCGGGGACTGCCGGACAAAATCAAGACTTTCTTCATCGGTCGTTCCTCCTTTGAGGTACTCTCTTTTTCTGGTTCCAGTATAGCGTAAGTCTGCATTTCCCGGAATCTCCACTTTGTTCACTTGTTTGAACTCAAAGGTTCAAACAACCCGCTTGACCCCCTGATTGTAACACTTAGAGTCAGCTTTAGGTCAAGTGCATCTTTTGTAAAAAGAAAAAGCCACTGCATGATTTCTCATGCAGCAGCTTCTCGTTGCAGTGGCGTATCAGCTATACAATTCCTTGCTGGCTATTTTAGCCGCATCCAGAAAACGCTGAACGGCAGGCGTTGGATTCGGGGAGTGCAGGATACCATAGGGGATGCCGTAATCCCAATCTACTGGAATCACTTTCAGCAATGGGTGGACATTGGCCCAGCCCGGAATTGCCAGCAGCACATCGTTGGTGTTTTCGCAGCGGTTGAAGATGTCCATGCTGTAAAATTCAAAATCCACGATTTTGATTTGTGGGTGATGCTGCCATAAATCGTCCCGGAGCTCATCTACATAATGGCTCCAACCACGGTGCATCAGCAGTAGATTTTCGCCGTACAGGTCTGTGATCTGCAAGCGGTCTTTTGCCGCAAGTTTATGATGGATGGAAACCGCGCAGTAAAACGGCCCGCGAACCAGTTCCAGACCGGCACATTTGCGCAGATGCAGCATCGTATCATCAAAGATGCCGCCTACTACATCAATGTTCGTGCCGAGGTTCGCCAGAATTTCCCGTGCATTTTCCGGGGTGTTTTCAAAAGGCACAATCTGGAATTTGATGTCCGGGCAGATGGTCTGCACTTTCGACCACAGTTCCATGAGCAGCTGGGCAGGTGTCATGGGAGAGGAACCAATGCGGATGACGTTGGAATCCTCCTGCATTGCGTTCCGGGCACGAATGACAGAATCATGGCAGTATTGAATGATGTACTTGGCATCCTGATACATGGAACGGCCTGCTTTGGTCAGTGTTAGTCCCCGGCGAGTACGCTCGAACAGCTTGACACCAAGGGAATCTTCCAATAGGTTGATCTGCTTGATGATGGCCGTTGGCGTGATGTAGCTTTCCTCTGCCGCCTTGTTGAAGCTGCCTGCATCCGCCACACGGATGAAGGTTTCCAGCTGATGATTGTACATGAAAACACCTGCCCTTCAAAAAAGCATACAATCCATAAATAGAATAACATTGGATAACCCAAAAATCAACTAAAACAAAGTGTGAACAATAAAGTTTAAGTGTTATACATTTTACATCATTTCACCAATCGCCCATGAACTATAAAATGTATATGGGTGATGCAGAATGGCGAAAATTGAGGACTGTCCCGGCTTTGAAACGTTCGGAGCGGATGTCAAGGCAGCTCGAAAGGCAAAACAGCTTTCCCGCAGTGCGCTGGCTGACATGATACATTGTGACAGCCGGTATCTTGCGAACATCGAAAACGAAGGCACGCTGCCCAGCCTGCCGGTGGTGATTCAGCTGATAAAAATATGTGGTCTGCCCGTGGAGCGGTACTTCAACCCGGAACTCATGCGGGAAGAAAGTGCGGAACGTCAGCGGGTCAGCCACAAGCTGCAGCTTTGCCCGGAAGAATACTTACCCATCGTAGAAGGTGCCATTGACGGTGCCTTACGAATCCATGAACAGGAAAAAGAGCCCGTGTGTGTCTGATTGTCATGCACGGTCATTGAGAGGATGCAAAAGCGTCCTCTTATTTTTTTTGCATTTTGCGGGCAAAACGGGGGTGTTGTGGTGTCATAGTAGTGGGGAAAGGTAACGTAGCAAGCATAGGGAGTGTAGCCACTCCCGGCAGAAATGCTTGCTGGGGAGTACCCCAGACCCCCAAGAAACGAGGTGAAACTATGGCGAACCGAACCCGAAAAATTGTTCTGCGTGTTCCCGTGACGCCGGAGGAACAGGAACTTATCCGGCAGAAGATGGCTCTGCTGCACACACGGAATTTTTCTGCCTACGCCCGGAAGATGCTGATAGATGGTTATGTTGTCCACATCGACACCACCGACATCCGGGCGCAAACCGCCGAACTGCAAAAGATTGGTGTCAACGTCAATCAGATCGCGCGGCGGCTGAACAACATGGGGCCGCTGTACACACAAGACGTTGCGGACGTCAAGGGAGCATTAGCGCAGATATGGCAATTACAAAGATACATCCTATCAAGTCAACGCTGAAAAAGGCACTGGACTACATCGA
>OGCO01001466.1_pt1 | contig 35208 bp, 31 predicted proteins | sample 1570171 | NCBI WGS metagenome assembly OGCO01 (sample SAMEA4370583, study PRJEB24528) | human gut metagenome
AGAAGATTTTCCATGCGCAGATAGTGGTGGATAATGATGCGGTACAGAAAGAGACAGCCGCCTATCAGCCCATCCCTGAAATCAGCAGTTTTCTGGACGAAAATGGTAACGATACAATGGAGCAGCAGATACAGGCCAACTACCGGCAAATCAAGCAGGATATTGTGGAACTTGTAGAGAACGAGTTAATCCGCATAGAGAATGATCCGGAACTTAAACATCTGTTAGGAGAGAATTATAAATAAAACGATTATTCACAAGAGATTATCTATTAACCTCTTGTGAATAATACTATTAATTTAGACCTTTGAATGATATTTTCTTATTTTAATAGCACGCTTTCTTATAATGATTTTTTCTTTATATTCCAATGCTAAATCAACGCTGTTTTTAGCTGAAAATTCAATAAAAGCAAATCCTTTACCTTTTTTAGAATATGAGCTTTTTGGAATTGTAACAGATTCTACTTCGCCAAATTTTGAAAATTCAGTTTTAATTTCTTTTTCTGTACAGTCAAAATGAACATTTTCAAGATATAATTTACAATACTCTGAATCATCTAAAACTTCAATAGGATCACTCGTTACATCTTGTCTGTCTTGAGGTAATACAATTCTGAATCTTGGTATCGATTTCTTATCCTTATGTTGTTTTTTGGCAATGGTCATTGCTTGATTTTTACTAACTTCACTGACTAAAATGCCTTTATCTCTTAAACTTTCCACATAACTTCTATAAACATCTGTATCAACAATTCCTACAGTATCCCATATTTGCATTGGAGATAATAAATTACCTTTAGCTCCTAATCTAATGATGGCACGTTCTTCTCTGCTCAACTCTATTGACTGAAAATTTTCTAACCAAACTTTTTCCTCATCTGTATAAATTAATTTTTGATTAAAAGATATAGTAAAAGCCTTGTTCTCAGAGAATAAATCTGGATGTTTTAATTCATGAGTTTCCATTAATTCGTATATTCTTCTGAATCCTTCTCCTAATTCTCTCATATATCCAATATCTTTTAACACTCTTGCTACATAGGTATTTCTTGATTGATGTACTCCTATTCTTTTTTCAAGATCACTTATTTTTATTGATGACAACAGCATTCCTGGTGATTTTATTTCTAACCTATCATCATAAACATATACTTCTATACCTCTTCCTTCTATGCTATAATCCCTATGAGCTATCGCATTTATAAGTGCTTCCTTACATGCTAAATCAGGATAAATAATTTGAGTTTTAAAAATAGCATCTGATGACATTTTAGTCTCTGTTAAATAAGGGCGTAACCTTTCCCAAGCCGATTCTATAAGCACTAATATGTTACCAGATATAACTTCATCATTAACAACATTATAATTCTTTCCTGTTTCCAACTTAACTCCTTTGACTTTAAGTATCCTCACTTGTAATCTTGGATGCCATTTAGATGGATTTTGAGCAAATAATAATAGAGCTGCTCTCCGAAGTTTCAATTTATCCCCATCAAACTCTGCTAAATCAAGATGCTGCAAATATTTCTCAGCAGAAATTGTTCGGGAAAATTCATGAGCAACTCCCACTAACAATTTGTTATCTAAATCTGTAACATTTGCGTTATCTATAAATGCCCTATCATATTCACGCGAAACTATTTCATCCCGTTCTATTTGAATAGAATCTGGTGAAATAGGAATGGATTCCAAATCTTTGCGTTTCAAACATTTTCCATCGGATGTTACGTAAACATATTCTGAACCTTTAGGTATGGAAAAATATAAAACTTTTTTTCCATCGTAATTAATAATAGATGCTTTAGCTGTAGGTAATGGCGTTGTTTTTAATACATAATTTTTGGGGGCATTAAGTAAAACTTTAATCAATTCATCATCATATTGAAGTCCTGTAACACTACCGTCATCCTCTACACCAACAAATAATTCACCACCATCGGCATTTGCAAAAGCAACCAATGTTTTTGAAATATCTTGGCATACATCTTTTATCTCTCTTGGTACTTTGGAGGTAGCTGGGCCTTGAAATCCACTTTTAAATTCTCGGAAATGACTTTCTCCCATTTGGGTTGCTATTTCAACTCTTTCTTTTAGCTTTAGTAGTTCCATGTTATTTTAGAATATAGATATTTTCAAATATAATCAAAAGAAATATGCAATTGGACTATTTAACTTTATTTTAGGTTTTAGATAGTAATATTCAAAGCTATTCAAAAAAGTATTTAGCCATTTATCGCCAAATCCCGCCATTCATCCACCGCATTCCTAAAATAATAATACTTTATCAACTAAATATTTACATTCGCATCCACGGGCTAAGGTTTACCCGGTATTGATTAATTATTGTATCACTTAAATTATTGATTTTATGGCTAAGAAAAAGCAAGAACAACAAGAACAGAGTCAGGACGAACATGTAATGGCCATCCTTGACAAGCGAACGAACAAGACCGCGGTCGTTTCCAAAATGAACGAGCAGGACGGCAGTCTCGAAATCGTACCACCCGACAAGAAGAACAGCAGCAGCTTCCTAAAACTGGACCGTACCTCACCGCTGGAACTGTTCTTCACGAATTTCAAGAACCAGTACAACAATCCCACGAGTTTCAGTTTTTTCCTTGTACCTCTCGTCCTTTTGGAAAAGACACTGAATGCCGTGGTCCAGATCCGAAAAGGGGAAGACCCCGGAGCGGAAGGTAAAAAACTGGTGGAGAATAGCGAGCTCAATGATGAAGGGCGCATCGCCAAACTTGCCCGTCGGTATAAGTTCGATGAACACCAACTTCCGTGGAAAGAACTCGCCGCACTGGGAGTTGACAAGCAATTACTCTTTGACAACCACTGCATGGGTGAGATGCTGAAAGGAAGGATTACTTCCATGGCCTTCCCCATCAGCAAGGAAGTGAACGGAGAAAAGAAGGATATGGGAGAAGCCTGTTTCCTCTGTGTCAAAGGGGAGGACGGCAAGGTACAACTGAAAACTCTAAGCAGGCTCGACAAGCCACAGTATGACCTGCCTGCCTATAAAGGAGTATTCACCGACGAGGAAAAGCAGTCGCTTAAAGACACCGGAACTTTGGGGGCAATCAAGGAGATGAAAGATACCCATACGGGAACGGTCTGTAACTGTTATGTGTCCTTCCATGAACCGAGCAACCGTATCATTACCATGCCAGTGGATGCCATCAAGATACCCGATTATATCTACGGAAAAAGGCTGGATGACAAACAGAAGCAAATTCTTGCGTCAGGCGGACAGCTTCCCATCAACGACATACAGCGCAAAAACGACACGCTGCTTTCAGGTGTAGCTTTCGTCGATCCGAGAATTATGGACATCGCATTCAAGCAGTCCGGCGAACAACTGAAGGTCAACGACACTATCATGGGTGCCAAAATCACACCTGAACAGAAGAAGATGCTCCAGAACCATGAAATGGTGTTCGTTGAGAATATGCGCTACAAAGGCAGGGTGTTTTCTGATGATGTACGTTTCAGCAACAAGAGCAACCAACTGCTGATAGGACGTAACGCCCGTGAATACAAACCAACTGTTGAAGGAAAGAAGAACGACAAGAAAAAAGAGGTGAAACAGCAGGCATCCCGCCATGTGGCATCTGTAAAGGCACAGTCCAAAAAGAGCCTTTCAGTCATGTAATAGATGTTTACATCAAATATATACCCGGTTCTCTTTTATGGTAGCCGGGTATATGTTTAATATCAAATTAATATTTTAAAGCGATAGCAAATGACTATGCAAGATAAAAATACCGCAACCGGAGAATTGTCCTATTTTGAGACGACTCTCCTTCTTTATTTAAAGGAAAGCCATCCGCATATTGCCGGTGACAAAGAACTTGTCCGGACGCGGACCGACGAGGCGGCAGCCGGTTATGAACGTGCCATACGTGACGGTTTATCCGTTATGCAGGCTTTGCAACTGGCCGAAGCCGTTCTCTATCAGGACTTGTGCTTTTCCAGATTCGATACGGTTTTCGAGGTTGTGTCGGAGTGGTTTCCCGAAGTAGGACCCGAAAGACGAACGTTTTTTTGCCTGAAAATATTGTCACCCGCAGAAACGGTGTTCAACAAATACCCCATAGATGACCGGTTTGAATCATCCCCGTCCTATCATACGCTTACCATTGAACTTACAGGTTTCATACAATCTTATATCGAAAAATATGGCATATAACAAACGACAACATCTGGCGGACAACATAGCCGCTCTTGAATGGATATTCATGCGTCCGGAGTTTTGTCTCACGGAAGAGGCACGCAAAGTATTAAATGGTTATTCGGGTTTTGGAGGGCTGAAGTGCATTCTGAATCCGGCAGAGAAAGACACGGACATTGAAAGATGAACGACAGACAGGGAACTGTTTCCCCAAGTCCGGCTGTTGCATGAACTGTTGCGGGAGTATTCCAAAGACGAAAAAGAATACAAGGCATACGTCCAAAGCCTTAAAAGCTCCGTTCTCACAGCCTTTTACACACCAGAACCGTTGGTAGCTGCCATGCAGGAATCCTTGCAGGTACCGGAAATCCGTCCGGGACGTTTCCTTGACCCTTCCGCCGGAACGGGCATGTTTATCAGCCGGTTGAAAGATATTCCTGAAATTCATTGTTTCGAGAAAGACAAGCTCACGGGAAAGATACTCTCATCCCTCTATCCGGAAAGCAGAGTGACCATAGACGGTTTCCAGTCCATACAATCCTATTATAACGGTTACTTCGATATGGTTTCTTCCAATATCCCATTTGGAAATACCAGAGTTTACGACAGGAACTTCGACCGGAGCGAAGACACCGTGCGTAAATCCTCACTCGCTGCCGTACACAACTATTTCTTTCTCAAAGGTATGGACACGTTACGCGAAGGCGGGATACTGGCCTATATCACGACTTCAGGTGTCATGGACTCTCCACAGAACCGTCCCGTCAGGGAATGGCTGATGAACCATGCCAATCTTGTTTCCGCCATCCGTCTGCCGGACAACCTTTTTGTTGATGCGGGTACGGAAGTGGGCAGTGACCTGATCGTATTGCAGAAGAATACAAAAAAAACAGAACTGACCGAAAAGGAACGGAACTTTATTGAAACCCGTCTTGTATCCGGCGGCATCAATATCAACAACTGCTACTCCGGTTTGGACCATATCGTCCATACTTCCGTATCTATGGGAAAAAACATGTACGGACAACCGGCCATGAATTTTATTCATGCAGGTGGTATTGAAGCTATCGCCGGACATCTCAGACAATTATTGGCGCAAGATGTGGAGAACCATCTTAACCGGGAACTCTATGATGCCAATCTATCCCGGCCAGCCGTTTCTACCGGTCTTGAACCGAAATTTGAAACACCATTGGAAATAGTGGTTGAGAACCATCGGCAAGAGGTGCGGAAAGAAAGTCCCTCACAACCCTATGAACCCATGCTCAACCTGTTTGCCGCCTATGCGGACGAAGAGGAAGCGGAGGTGCAAGCAGTGGAAAGCAGACCTTCCCCAAGCCGGGTACCGTCAGCATCCCGCAAAAAGAAAGGGGATGAACCGGAAATGTTCAATCTGTTCTCGCAAGAGAATATGTATGATGAAGCCGCCACGCAGGAAGACATGACCGGGGAACGGGCGGCAGCGGAAGCAAAATGGCAGGAGCGCAGACAAAAATTTGAAGAAGAGCGGAAGAAAGAAATGGAACCACGGCCGTTTACCGGAGAGATACGACCCGAATACAAGAACGGTTCCATCGTGAAATCGGGTGAGCAATACGGGTATTTAAGAGGTATGGGCACTCCCGATATACAATTTCATCCGCTCAAACTGACAGTCACCCAGCAATATCGGGCCGCCTACTACATCCCGCTCCGGGAAGCCTACCACGACCTTTACAATACGGAAGCCGAAACGGAAACGGAACAGCCGGAACTGCGGGAAGAACTGGTCAAGCGGTATGACAGTTTTTACCGCATGTTCAGGGAATTGAACGGAAAGGACAACGCCAAATTCCTGCTGATGGATGCCGGAGGGCGGGAAATACTCTCATTGGAGCGTTCCGTTAACGGCAAGATACAGAAGGCGGATATATTCTCTGTTCCCGTATCGTTCAACGCCAGTGAAGTGAAACATGTGGATACACCGCAGGAAGCGCTTGCGGCATCCCTGAACAAGTTCGGAGAGGTCAACCTGGAATATATGGAAAATCTCAGTGAAATTGACATACGGGAGTTGCTCAAACAACTGGATACCCGTATCTTCTACAATCCCATGATGAAGAACTATGAAATCAAAGACCGTTTCATAGCAGGCAATGTGGTAGCCAAAGCCGAATGGATAGAGAACTACCTGAAAGACTATCCCGATGATGATGCAAGCAGAAAATCATTGGAAGCCTTGCGAAAAGCCATACCGGAACCGATCAGCTTCGAGTTGCTTGACTTCAATCTGGGGGAACGCTGGATACCCATGTCCGTATATGAAGAGTTTGCCGGATACCTCTTTGAGACAAAGGCCCATATCCATTATACGGAATCCATCGACGAGTTTAGTGTGAACTTCGAGAGTACCAACGCGAACATCACCGACAGATATTATGTGAAAGGGGAAAAAAGAGGTTATTACGGAAACGATCTGCTGAAACATGCGCTGCATAACACGATGCCCGACATAACAAAAACCGTGCAGGATGAAGAAGGTAATGATATAAAGGTACGGGATGCCGAGGCCATCCAGCTTGCCGATGCCAAAATCAATGAAATTCGGTCGGCTTTTACTGGTTGGCTGAACGAGCAGCTCCCCGAGTTCAAGCAGAATCTTGCCGACATGTACAACCGCAAGTTCAACTGCTATGTGCGTCCCGATTATGACGGTTCCCTGCAAAGTTTTCCGTTCCTTGACCTGAAAGGGTTGGGCATACCGAATTTGTACGACAGCCAGAGAAATGCCGTATGGATGCTGAAGATGAACGGCGGCGGGATAATTGACCATCAAGTAGGAACCGGCAAGACCCTTATCATGTGTGTGGCCGCCTTTGAGATGAAACGTCTCGGACTGGCGAACAAACCGATGATTATCGGACTCAAAAGCAATGTGCATGACATAGCCGACACGTTCAAGAGGGCCTATCCGAATGCCAGAGTACTGTATCCGGGCAAGGAGGACTTTACGCCGGAGAAGCGTGTCGGAATATTCCATGACATCAAGAACAACAACTGGGACTGCATCATCCTGACACACGACCAGTTCGGAAAAATACCCCAGTCTCCCGAAATACAGCAGGAAATATATACACAGGAAATTGACAGTATCGAAGAGAATCTCGCCGTATTCGAGCAGCAGGGCAATGAAGTGAGCGGCTGGATAAAGAAGGGGCTGGAAAGAAGGAAGGAGAACCTTGAGGCCAAACTTGAAAAGCTGGAGCAGGATATAAAAGACCGGACGGATGACGTGACCGACTTCAGGCAAATGGGCATCGACCACCTCTTCGTTGATGAATCACACAATTTCAAGAACTTGATGTTCAACACGCGCCATGCGAGAGTTTCCGGTCTGGGCAATCCCGAAGGAAGCATGAAGGCCATGAACATGCTCTTCGCCATCCGTACCATACAGGAACGCACGGGCAGGGACTTGGGAGCCACATTCTTGTCCGGTACGACCATTTCCAACAGTTTGACGGAACTCTATCTCCTTTTCAAATATCTCCGTCCGAAGGAAATGGAGCGGCAGGGCATTACCTGCTTTGACGGCTGGGCGGCCGTCTATGCGAAGAAAAGCACGGACTTTGAATTTTCAGTAACCAACCAGGTCGTGCAGAAAGAGCGTTTCCGCTATTTTATCAAAGTGCCGGAACTCGCCAATTTCTATGCGGAAATAACCGATTACAAGACAGCCGAGGACGTAGGGGTTGACAGGCCGGAACTCAACGAGCAACTGTATCACATACCGCCCACTTCCCAGCAGGAGATTTTCATCCAGAAACTGATAAAGTTCGCAGAAACCGGGGATGCGACCTACATAGACAGGGAGCCTCTGTCCGAAGCGGAGGAAAAGGCACAGATGCTGATAGCCACCAACTACTCGAACAAGATGTCGCTTGACATGCGGCTGATAGACCCTGAATATGGTGACAGTCCGGGTAACAAGGCGTCCCATTGTGCGGCCAAGATTGCGGAGTATTACTATAAATATCTCGACCAGAAGGGAACACAATTCATCTTTTCAGATCTTAGTACTTATAAGCCTGACCAGTGGAACATTTACAGCGAGATAAGGCGCAAGCTCGTGGAAGACCATAATATCCCGGAAAAGCAGATAAAGTTCATTCAGGAAGCAAACAGCGACAACGCACGCAAGGAACTGTTCAAGGATATGAACTCCGGACGCATCCGTTTCCTTTTCGGGTCCACACAGAAACTGGGAACGGGAGTCAACGCACAGGAACGTGCCGTGGCCATCCATCATCTGGACATACCCTGAAGGCCGTCCGACCTGGAACAGCGTAACGGACGGGCGGTAAGAAAGGGTAATATCATCGCCAAGCAATATGCCGACAATAAGGTGGACTGTTACATCTATGCGGTAGAAAAGTCTTTGGATAGTTACAAGTTCAACCTGCTGCAAAACAAACAGGTGTTCATCAACCAGCTTAAAAGCCGCAATCTGGCCACCCGTACCATTGACGAGGGGGCGATTGACGAAAACGGCGGAGGCAATTTCAGTGAATACGTGGCCATCCTTTCAGGTAATGACGACCTGCTGGAAAAGGCGAAGCTGGACAAGAAACTGGCAGTTCTTGAAAGCGAAAGGCAGGCATATCACCGTAATAAAGGAAACGCGAAAGGAAAACTGAATGAAAAGACCGCCGGAATAGAGAAGAACAATATTTTTATCGGACGCTTTACCAGAGATTGGGAATATCTCAATAAGGTGGCTCCCGTAGATGCGAAAACCGGACAACGTCCCAATCCCCTGAAACTGGACGGTGTGGATTCGGACAACGTGGAGATACTCGGCAACCGGCTTGCCGCAATCAACCGGAATGCCCGGACAGAGGATGATTATATGAAAATCGGAAGCCTGTTTGATTTCCGTATCCTTGTCCGCACCGAGAAATCTTACGATGGGGATACGCAGGTCTTGCATAACAAGTTCATGGTTGAAGGACTGGACGGCATTAAATATACTTACAACAACGGTTATATAGCCAAAGAACCGAAACTGGCCGTAATGAACTTTATCAATGCCCTGGAACGTATTCCCGCTATGATAGAGAAAAGGGAAAAGGAAAATGCGGAATTGTCAAAGGATATTCCCGTCTTGCGGGAAATAGTGGCGGCCACGTGGCCTAAAGATTCGGAAATCAAACTGTTGGGTGAAGAACTTGCCACACTGAACCGGAAGATACAACTTACCCTTAAACCGGTAGGACGGCACGAAGGTGCAGAAGGTAAAGAAACGGAAGCGGAAGAGCGGAAACTTGTCAGCGGCAGTGATGTGATTCCGGATTTACCTCAAAAGGCAAGACATGTACCGTCTATGGAAATGGTAAAGCCGGCAAGGGAACTGAAAAAAATATCCTAATGTTTCCCACGGCACATTGCTGTACCCCCGGAAGCTACGCAAGCTCCACTTCCGCAGGGTACAGCAAAGAGCCGTTTTTAAGGAAAGGACAAAGGCACGGCAGGCGCCCGGATAAAACCGACCTTGCCTGCCGTGCCTTGTCTGTCAGCCGCAAATCACATCATTCCTCTTCCTCGAAGGAAAGGCTTTCCACCTGCCTGTTGATTATCTTCCAGTCAATCGAGTCTTTCAGGTTGATAATATCCACAATCGAATAATGCTTTGTCCCGTTTTCTTCTTCTGCAAAACGTAACCGTCCGCTCAAACGTTGTTTCTCAATCTCTACCGGATTGAGATTTATCAGTTCACAAACTTCATCGGGCAGCATGGAAAGCGCCACGTCATTTTCCTGGCAGATATGTTGCAGGACAGCCAGCATGTTCAACGACTTCTTATAACTTCTCACGAGTGCAGCGAATGAACTGCTTTCAATTTTAATCATCTTCTTCATAACGCTTATTTTTTAGAGTGTTCTTCTTTTTCCAGCAACATGGCACGGAGTACGTCCGAACGGCGGTAATATATCTTCCCCTTGTCTCTGTGAAAGGGAAGTGTACCGTCATTACGTCGTCTTAAAAGTGTCCTGTCCGACATTTTGGTGAGCAGGCGCACACCTTTTGAATCCAGTATCTCACTGTCAGGCAAATTATGTACGGCAGGAGCCAATAACTTTTCAATGTTGGTTACTTTGGCGAGGATGGTACTAAGCATGTGGGTTGTCTGTCCACCCGGTACAATTCTTCTGTTATTCATAATGACCTTATTTTTATTGTTTATGGTGCAATATTACGGAGATATTATAAGGCCATTGGTTACTCAACCGTTGAGCAACCGCCAAAAAAAGACAGAAAACGCCAATATTATTTTATTTGATATAAAATGTTATAGAAATCATATTTCCTCATTATCTAATTACATATCATATTAACTTTATGTATATTTGCCATTAAAAAGATAAGCCTTAAACAATATGCTCAAATTTATAGAACAAGAAGATGTATATTATCCTTCCGTCTTAAAAAAGATAAGGAAATCAACAGAACAGCTTCAACCGCTGTATGAAGCATTCCGGAATGCCCTTGAAGCCATAGATGGATGCAATGATAAAATAATCTTGCGACTTTTTCATTCAAAAAGTAGCGTTGATAACATCGTTGAATTTGAACGTTTTGAAATTGAGGATTCTGGGGTGGGATTCAATGATGTTGAATATGATCGTTTTAAACGAATATTTGATTCACGAAAGGGAAAAAACAATCAAGGTTCTGGCCGAATCCAATTCCTCCATTTCTTTCAAGAAACAGAATTTAAGAGTACTTTTTATGATAAAAATGCTGCCTATAGAAGGTTTTTCAAAATATCTAAGCGTAAAGAGTACATCTATGATAATAATGCTATTATTTTAGCTGATGAAACTGTACCATTAGGAAAAGAAGAAGAACATCAAAGGGGGACAATTGTAACATTCAAGTATTGCTGGGACGATAAAGACAGAATACTTTATAGTGAAATGACAACCAAAAAGTTGAAAAATTTATTATTGGATCACTACATTGCTTATTTTTGTATTCATAAAAACGAACTACCTGTCATCCAAATTGAATATTATATAAATGGAGTTCATATAACAAAAGAAAAAGAACAAATTGTTGCAAAAGATATACCTGCCATAGATAAGCAAGATAATGTTACCTTAAACTACTTAAAACTTGCCGAGGACGGAAAAGGGCTGGTTCCAGTTGATAATAAAACTGAAATATTTAACATTAAATCTTTTAAAATCAAGAAAAAATATCTTCAAAAGAATGAAGTTAAGTTCACAAGTAAAGACGAAACTGTAGAGCAACTAAAAATCAAATTACCGTTTCTCCCTGAAACTGAAACTTTTGAAGATTGTAGATATTTGATGTTAGTATCCAGCACTTTCTTAACAGAGAGAGATGATGATGTTCGAGGAAATTTAAAAATAGCTTCAAGGAATAAGCTATCTTCAGTAGGAAGTGATGCTTACAACGAAGAAGATATTTACATTGAAGATATCATAGAAGGCATCTCTGAAAAAGTGAAATCTTTATATCCAGAATTAGAGCAGAAAAAACAGGAGTTTGATGACAATATAGAGAAATTGAAAAAAATGTTTTTAATTGATGATGAAACTTTGAAAAATATAAAAATATATCCTGGTGAAAGTGATTCCACTATTCTACAAAAAATTTATGAAGCAGATGCTAAACTTGTAGCAAAAAAGGATGCAGAATTAAAAAGGCTTGTGCAAGATTTGGAACAATTAAATCCTGTTGAAGATGATTTTGAAGAGCATTTATCAAATGTTGCCGAACAATTATCATGCATTATTCCATTGCAAAATAAAAATCAGCTTACTAAATATGTCGCTCGCCGGAACATGGTTCTGGAACTTTTTGAAAAGGCATTACATAGGCAACTGCTTATGCAATATAAACGAGAAAATGGTAAAGAACCTAAAAATATTGACGAACGTATTATCCACAACATTTTATATAGACAACATTCTTCTGATAGCTATAACAGTAATATGTGGCTTATAAATGAGGATTTTATTTATTTTAAAGGTACATCAGAAAGTAAATTGAAAGATGTTGTTGTCAATGATAAGAAATTTTTTAAAGATGAATTCTCAGAGGAAGAACTTGAAGCAGTTGTTGCTTTAGGTGAGGACAGAAGAGAAAAGCGCCCAGACATTCTCTTATTTCCAGATGAAGGTAAATGCGTTATTATTGAATTTAAGAACCCCAATGTTAATGTTTCAGATCATTTAACTCAGGTAAATAAGTATGCATCATTACTTCTGAATTATTCTGTAGATGACTTTAAAATAGATACATATTATGCATATTTGATAGGCGAGGCAATAGATGGTAATGATGTTCAAGATCATGATTCTGATTTTGAATATGCATATCATTTTGATTATTTATATAGACCTGCTAAAAAAGTTCGTGGAAAGTTTGGAAGATCTGATGGTTCTATTTATACTGAAGTCATAAAATATAGTACGCTATTGAAACGTGCTAAACAAAGAAATCAAATTTTCATAGATACACTATTAAACTCTAACAAGCAAGCAACATAATTATTGTATAAAACTTGCTTGTTTTCAAATTAATAGCTATATTTGTATATGAGTTGTTTGAAACTATGCAAAGCAGTGTAACTTGAAGTAGAACTTTTATATCCAAATCGTTACCTACATCTTTTAAACTCTCTATATTTGTTTTATCTTCAGAGAGTTATATTAAAATACATTGTTTTTATAAGTAAGACACTTACATTAACAGAGGGTACAAAAGAGAAAGAACAAGCCATCTCCACCCCGGATTGCATAATCAAACTGTCAAGAAATTCCATTCAAAAAAACGCAAATATGAAATATTTTTCCTATCTTTACAAAATTCTGAAATAAAGACATGTTTCAAAACTATCATTAATTTGAAAGAGAATAATGAAAAACATTCATGAACTTGAGGAGGATTTATATAAACGCTGGCTGAAGTCCTATCCCGATGATGAACAAAAAGAATTCTGTTTTGACGGACTATGTTATAATGGTAAAATTTCCAGTGACGGCAAGAACGCATCCCCAGGTGATGAAGAAGAGCTTTGGAACAACACCGGCAGGCGCATCCTCTTTCTGATGAAGGATACAAACAACAATTCAGACAGTGATTACAGGGAATGGCACTGGAGAAATATAAGTCACAAATTTTTCAACTGCATATTCAAATGGCTGGAAGGATTGTCGAGAATAAGCAAAGATTTTATCCCCACAATGGAAAACGGAGATTATGCAACCGTACCCAATGCTGTTGTTACGAAATATCCGCTTGCCATAGTCAACATCAAAAAGTTTTCAGGGACTTCATCCGTCTCAAACAAAACATTGTACGAATATGCAAACAGGGACAAGGCTTTCTTACAGGAGCAGATACGTGACATCCTTCACCCCAATATCATAGTATGTGGAGGTGGACAAGGCACGGTTCTGAATATAGCCAAAAACATAATATATGAGGATGAATCATTCAGGGAAATAAATTATTTCTGCCATTATAGCAGGAAACTGAATATTCTGCTGATAGACAGTTTTCATCCGTCAGCAAGAATAAACAGTTACTGGAAAATAGAGGATATGATGCTGAAAGTTCACGAATTCATTCTAGAAACCGATCCCCCATTTATGAAATAAAGCATTCACATCATATAATACACTACTCAAGATTTCATAAGGACATACTGCATCATATCATAGTTGGTCAGTTCCTTGATCGTATTAAAATGGTTACGCTGGAAATCATTTATATGACGTTTATGTACAAGAGCCGTCAGAATCACATCAGCAGAAATATCCTCAGTTATTGAATCCAGCAGTTCGTCTATCGTATCCGGATCATTATCTCTTATATAATAATTATCTATATGAAAACCGGTATTGTTCTTCCTCAAAGGCATAAAACCGGAAACATCACTATCTTCCATAGCAATATACCATACTGTTCCCGAGAAATTCTTGAAAGGATAATTGTTGTTACTCTTCAATACTTTCGGATTCATAACCAAAGGAGCTATCAGACTGTAAAGTTCCGGATCATTATCTTCTATCTGCCTTATTTTCATGCTATCACAAAATTTTGAACATGGCAAAGTTATTAAAAATGAAAATAAGAATATCAGCAGGAAAAACAAAAATCCACCAATCTGCAAAATGAAACAGACTAGTGAAATATTAAGAAATTAAAATAGAGATAAACATACTTTTTTATTCAATTCATCTCAATAAGAGTCCTGTTAACCGGTCTCCTATTTTGTCATCTTCAATTCAAAGTAAAATTATACAAAAGAGCTACTGTTAACAAAAGAAAAGCAGGCTATAGCACATCACAGCTTTTATGTCCGGAATGTTTTTCTTGCTTTTGCTCCTAAAACAACAAAATTGAAACAACACTGAAGTAAAAATATATATGAGTTACATTGGAAAGATCGGATATTATTTCCGTAAATTCGACAATATGCATATTCTATCCGATATGTTGAGGAAGGATGACGATTTTATTCCGGTAATATTTGTCAGACTATTGCTTGGGAAGTTTTTTTATAAACAGGCATAATTTTTACTATATAACTCTTTCTAAATATATATTTTCTTTTTAGTTGATAATATGCAGTTAAAAAGGTTAATAGCTAGATAAGAAGATTGTTTTTCAACGAATTATCTATTATTTTACAATGTGATGTCAAGTTGAAAATTATACAACTCCATCATGGGGGGATTGGCTATTTTGATTATTAATATTTTTCCCCGATTTCACAAAATATCAGCTTCAATTTTTCCATTATGTATTCCACAAGTAATGAAATGGAAACAGATAGCTTTTACACTATCATAAACATTTGCCTGATCCTGTCTGAAATGTCTGCGGCTGCCTGGCAAAAGTTAACGGTTATGCTCTGCGGATAATTCCCTTCAATCTTCAATCAGTGGGAGATTCAAATCCTATCGGGAACGTGAACCTTACTTTCACATTTACTCCATGCTGGCTACCGGGTTTCCACTTAGGCATTATTGAAACGATACGTAATGCTTCCTCACAAAAAGCGGCATCAGCACTCAGTACAGGATTGATGCTACGGAGAATTCTGGGCTGTATCACACTTCCATCCTCGTCTATAATAACCTGTACAATAACCCTGCCTTCCAGTCTGCTTTGTCTTGCAGCTTGAGGATACCGGATATTCCGATGTATAAAATCCATCAGTCCGGGCATACCACCAGGAAACTCAGGCATATTCTGAACAACATCAAATATATCATCCTCGCCTGAAGGTGCCTTATAATCCGAAGACCGTGCGGGGCCTACTGGAATAGGTTTGTCCCTGGATGAAACCTGATGAGAGATGTAGGCTTCAAACCATTGATGGATTGTATAATAACATTCCTCGTTCTCATTATAGACCCTGATTTTCAAAAGATAATCACCCGGTTGACAGTTATCAGGGAAATCAACACCTATCTCGGCTGTTTTCCCTTTTTCAAGACAAAGGGCGACAGACTCCTTATCCACGTCCTTACTGGGAATCTTATGTAATTTCTTCTGCTTGTTTTCCAAATAGAAATCAGCTTCACCTTTATATATCAGATTATAATTGGAACTGACAATAGAGATATAAACCTTGTCTCCAGAAATACTGATATCATTCACCATGATATCCTTACTTTTTTCACGGTTTATCCGGTTGTTATGCCTGTCGAAAGAAGCCTTGACCACTCCTTCTGTATCATCTATCAAATGTCCCCATTTTACAGGTATCGCTTTCTGTGCAGGAGAAGAGGCGTCTACGGGAGGAATATACTCAATTTCCATGGCTCCTGTATCTTGGGGATCTTGCTCAGGCCCTTCTTTAACTATTATGGGTTGAGTCCGGCTGTTTTCTTTAGGCAATACAGTATAGAGTCCCTGTTCATCTTTCAATATTTTATGACTGCCCGATTCCAGCCATTTATTCCATTCATTGAACAAATCGGATATGAACAGGTACAAATCTTCTGAAATATGGATTTCTTTACCGGATTTGATATTGAATTTCAGTCTGTCATTCTCCACAGAAAGAAACTTCTTGGCTCTATCCAACGCTTTCAGATAAACAATCTGGTTAAAGGCGTAGTTCCTGTTGAAACCTTCTCCTGTATACATATCTATTGCGGCATAGGACATTATCCCTCTTGTTTGAAGGAAAGTGGTATCGGTTATGGAAGCCTTATACCTGTTCGCCTCTTTCCATAAATTCTCTCTCTCAAGTTTTATCAGACTGTCCGTTTCATTATCTACAGGGGATATTGACTCAAAGATCGTATCAGTAACATCAACATGGTTTTCTTTATTATTTTTTCCACTACAACCGATCAGAAAAAGACAACATACTAAAATATATGGCATCTCTGTTTTCATACACCTATAATATTTGTGATACCTATTGATTCATGAAAATTTTCTCTAAAGATAAAGACATTATCCGAAATTTGAAGGGTATTTGATTCCTATTTCCCGATATCCTGTTCTAAAACATTTCTTTTCCTGACAGACCAAGTTATAATCAGGAGTTTGGCAGAGCCGGAAGTATGAAACGTAAGTGGAATGTAATACATAACTGAAAGACAAAAGTGTAATAAAAAAATCCACAAATGAGGTACAAATGCTTAAAGAATAGGATTTTTGTAAGCTATTTTATAACATCCTTACGATTATGTATCATACTCATTACTTCGTATGAACTTCCATCTCTGACTTGCCTTTGAAAATAAAAATATTATTAACAACATCACCCATTTTACTCATTAGAAAATAAAAATAGAAGGAAACCGAAACATTTATCAATAATAACCAAATCCTACACTTTTATCAGACCTTATCAAACAACCATCGTATTCCCTACCAAGGCATACCATTAATCCGTAGTGACAAAGAATCCATTCCTTACTATCTTCATCGCTATCCTTGGTACTGTGGCTGCGATGGAAAGAGAGAATATCAGCTATCGTTTACAGTCAGGAAAAGCACAGTATATAGCAAAAGGTGGAAAAGTTGGGAGAAAACTGGGTATAGAAAGCCAAAGGAGGAGAAAGCCGAGCAATATTCGGGTGTGCTCAAACTTCTTGGGAAAAATTATCCTGTAAAGATGATATCCAAACTTGAGGGAGTAAGCATCAGTACAGTCCAGAAGTTGAAGAAAGAGTTTTGCTTATGAACATGGAGAGAGGTATAACAGCCTCTCTCATTTTTTGTTCATTTTATGTATGTGAAACTATGAATCTTCGTTTTTTATTTGATTAAAATATTCATCTATATGATATGCAGGATTATCACTGTATCTGTTTTTCAGCCCTTGTTCTGCGTCATGCAATGTTTTTGAGGCTATGTTAAATCGTTCCAAGGCCATATGAAACTGCAAGGTGTCATTGTTCAGATCATCGTCCAAAAAGAACAGGTTCCGGATGGTCTCCTGATAGCTCTTTCCTTGAAAATGCATTTGTCTGGCCTTGGTGAAATAGTGTATGGCATTTTCTGCCAGAAATGACAGATGTGTGTTTGCCGGATTGCTTTTACGGGTGGCATCCTTGACACGTCTGAAGAATGCAATCCGACGACCTGTATAGTTGTCTGCCGGTTTTGCCGCTGCTATTGGAAGAACAATCCCTCTGCTTTTCAAAAAATTATCAATCTCCCTGTCATCCTGACGGCAGCTTCCATAATAATAATAACAATACAACAGTTTATATAAATAGGTAAAACGCAACAGATGCAGATAAATACCCGCTTTGAATGAATTGTTAAACAGAGTCGTGTTTCTCAACGGGATAATCAGTTCCAGTACTCTTGACAGACAGAACAGCCCGTCTGATATGAGAAACTCCAGCAAGTCCAGTTTCAAGTTCAAACCGGTCTTTTGCTCCTGTCCGTTTTTAATAACCGCGAGCTCGGGAAAGGAAACACGGACCAGTTCCTCCGTAATCCCCCTCTCAATGTAGTCTGTGATGTTTCTGAACGATATCCTCTCCAGCCTTGCGGGAACATCCCCCAGCAGACGGGCAAGCATCCATTCGTTATATTCAGATTTGAGCTTCAGGGTGAGCACGGTGGATGAGAGTGTGCAGCAGGGACGCCTTCCTGTCAGGATATCCGACCGGTAGAAGGATGCCAGTGCCTCAATATTCCTCTTCCTTTCCTTGCAGGCATCAATCCTGTACAGATGCAACCTCAATCTGTAATAGATGTACAGCAGTTCCTCTACGTCCGGTGCTATCGAAAGGTCCGAACTGTCAACATGACGGAACATTTCCAATCCTTTTGTCCATTGCAGTACATCCATTTCGGACAGATTGATATGCTCATACTGCCGGTACTGGGAGATAAGGAAATGTCCGCCCAAATTGCGTACAAGTGTGAGGACCATATCCCCGTTCATTTTTTTTAGTTCAGATTTTTCCAGCTGCTGTACATATGCCAGCAGCGAATATGCGATTTCCTTGTAACATTTTGTGGAGAGGCTCCGTTCGCAGGAGATATTGTAAAGACGGGAGGCTGTCCAATAGTATAATATAGCCCGTTCTATGTTGTTGCCCGGATGGAAATCGATATTCAGGCTGCTGTTCTCCACTGCTCCGGCAAATTTTCTTATGAATCCGGGATGGAACAGATATGGTTTCTTGTATACGGACAGCTCCACATGACCCAGATCCTCCAGGCTGAGCGCCATATGATAGATATAATTATCACGGGAGGCGGTCTTCTGGAAATTCACCTTTTCAACCATTTCCAGCTTTTTCTTGACTCCCAGCGCCTCATTGCACAAACGGACACACCTTGCGTTGTCACAACGTAAATGGAACCCGCTTATATTCAGCGCCAGGCATAGGCTCCTATTATAAAAACTCCTGGCTGTGTATTCCTTTCCCGAGATTCTGAACTGCTGGTTCTTGTAATACAGCACATCCCCTAGTTTCCGGTAGAAGTCGGCTTCTGTCAGTGAATGGGACCTCTTTTTAAAAATCTCATAAAAGATGTCACACGTCTCTTTCAGATGTTCGTGGCGTATACCGGTCGTGTCTATTTTTTCGAGCACGTATAACCGGGCTATCAGAGCCAGATGCAGCGTCCTCATATTGTCAAACAGCACGGAATCCTTCCGCGCATGTTCCCGTAATATGCGTATCAGCTCCTCATACAGGATGAACGCCGAGTTGTCCGTCCTGCGTTTCTCATGTGCGAGCCCCAGTTTCAGCATCGTACGGTTCAGAAAGGAGATGTCATTCAGCAGTTGTGTGCGCCTCCCGTCTTTTCTGTATGCCACATTTATTTCCGGTAGCACCTTTTCCATGCACTTCTCATATTCCCGTATGGCGTCCGAATAATTCTCCTCCAGCATATAGATGTCCCCCAGCGAGTGGCGGATGCTGTTCCGGGTGTATTTTGTTGTGCCTGTTTCTGTGCCGCTGGATTTCAATACTCTTATATAATGCTCCTTGATGCTCTGCATCTCGTCCAGGGAGAAGTTGAACATGGATGACACCTCTCCGGAAATCTTCGAATGATAGGAAATCTCCTCCGCAATCCTCATCGGGAACTTGTAGTGGAAGAGTCCGCAGGCGATGGTTGTCAGATGGGTGTGGTTCATGAAGTCTATTATGGAACCTATATACTCCCTAATCTCTGGAGTCTTGTTTATTTCCAGCAGTTCGGGCGTCTGTTCCAGATTGCGCCATGAGAAACCGTTATTATGCAGTTTGAAGATGTGTGAGATGAGAAAGGATGAGGACACCAGCAGCTTGTCCCCGTACAGGTTGGAGCGGTTGATGATGCTCTGCATGATGGGATATGTCAGATAATGGATGAAGTTGATTTTTTCCTGTGTGTAATATCCGAAAGACAGGAAGAACCTGTTTTCTGATCTGGTACAGGGTGCCAGCCTCCCGTTCCTATATTCATAAATCTCGTCTGTCTTCCCCTCCTGCCTCAGGTAATCGCCACGGCGTATATTCTTTTCGAAGAATAGGGTCATCTTTTTAGGGGAGCCGTTGCTGATATAGGTCAGATAGCTTATAAAATGATACAGTGTGAGCACTTCGTTCCATATTCTGGATATACGACGGTTCTTGTCCGGGGTTCCGTCCGTATTCCGTTCGTCACTGTGAAAGTCCGTCACGTGGTTTGTCCGGTAAAGGTAATAATTTTTCAGACTGTAGATGTTCTTGCGGTCATACCTGTGGTCATTGGAAGCTTCTATCAGCTCTTTAATCCCTCCGGGTAACAGCTGCTTGCAGACAAACTGCTCGGTCATCTGGTTGGTATTGTTCGTGTTCCGGCTGCTGGTCAGGAAGCTGTCCACGTTGATGACCCCGCTGAATATGCTGCTGATGGAGAAGTCCCTGTCCGACATGTCCGCCAGATAAGCTTCGTACATCTCCCGGCCAGCAATGAAGATGAAGTAGGCTTTCGCGGAGGAGAGGAAGAATTTCATGTTGGCGATGATACGCAGCACCTCCTGCTTCCGGGTACGTGAGGACACCTTCTGCTCCGGACGTATGGAGAGTTTCTCGAACTCGGGCAGACTTTCGGAATGCTCCGAACGTCGGGTGGAGTCTGTCTTGTCCAACTCGTCGAAAACAATCACGATCCGTCTTCCATCATCGCTTTTCCTCAACAGGTCAAGTACCTCGATCAGATCATACTCCATTTCCTGCGGGCTTGCCTGCTGTATGTTCCTGCTCCGTCTGGTATTCAGTGGAGTCCTCAAGCCTTCCCATTCCATATTTGCCAGACCTCCGGATTCCACCTGTACGGACGCGTTTAGCCTGCTCGCCAGATTGCGAAGTTTGACAATGGCGCGTACTTCGGAGTGTATACTTGCACATGTCTGGACAGTTATCAGCGTCAACAGCATGGCCGACAGGAACAGATAGGTATATATATTCTCTTTTCCTAATATGTAATAGGAGAATGCGGTTGTCACCGCAAACAGCCCTACCAGCAGGGGAGTATAATGCTTGAGGGAATAATACAACCGCATCACAGGGTTTTGTTCAAGCAGCGCGCCCAGCAGCCGTTTCACTACAATGCGGAGAATCTCCGTTTCCTTGATGTTCTCCTGCCCGAAATTGACAAACAGGGGGACATATCTAACATGCGTGGTTTTTTCCTCCTTTTGCAGCTCTTTCAACAGTTTTCCTACAAAACTTGACTTTCCGGCACCACGATAACCTGTCACCAGATAGGAGCCACTGTCCGCCTCGTTATACTTTATCCAGTTGCACAACTGGTGGACAGGATTGGGCTTGTTGATATATTTGCTGTCCGTATCCTCGTGTATATCGGGTGTGACAGGGCGATGAAAGAAGCAGAAATGCTCCAGAAGAATGTTGATACGGGCATTTGGGGAACTGAGATGCTCAAACTGATTTTTACGCTTCATTTCTGATATATACCTATGATAGTTTTACTTCTCATTTTCCTGCCGATCACCCAGCACAGTATGACAGCGATAACGGCAGTTATAACTCCCCATATTTTACCGGAACAGTCTGTATCCGGAAACAATGCGATGATATGGATTACCATAACTGATACCCATATGACAAGCATCAGAACACCTATCGCCCAGTTTATTCTTGAAGGGGAATAAGCACCAGCGGAAGCGCTGAGCAGACAATTATCAAGTTTATCTGCTACATGGCGGTCAAATCCGGGCAGCCTCTTGTATTGAAAACCACCTATCTTCTGCCCCTGCGCATCCGGACTCAGAAAATCGGGATGTGTTTCATAAGCGGTTATGGCAGCCTCATAAATCTCATACCATGCTTTCGAACCCTTGGCCATCATAATCCACAGAATGGAAAGGATACTTCCCACCGAGGATATGAGAATTGCCGCATTATGGACCACATTCCAGTATTGTGTACCGTCCTTAAGGCTTTCCGAAGAGTGTAATACTTCCAGCATATCCAGTGCCAGATATCCATAGGCTGAAAAGCAGATGATCAAAAAGGCTGAAAGGAAAATGGAACGTTGCCACAGATGGCTGAGCTCAAAATCACGGCAGTGCCAGTAAGTGTGGTAGAAATCCCTGGTGGTGAGCGGTACGGACTCGGCTGTTTCAACCGGGTTGGCAACTTTTATTTCTTTGGCCGTGGAGGCGGATGTTTTTATGGCCTCTCCAATACTTAACAATGATTGTCTTGTTTTCTCTAACATGGTTTAATAAAAATAAGGTGAGTATATTATTATTTACATGACATCGGATACTCGTAATACTCGATGCTGTCATGTTCTTATTGTATATTTCTTGTAAATATATGAGTCTTCTTCGTTCTGGTGACAATCCGGGTATTGTTTTTTAAATCTTTCTTTATTTTAGGAAGCGTTGTCAATACCACATTCTAGTCATATTTTCCGAAATAACCCCAATTCTGACATAACAGGAATCATTCCCTTATTCAATCCGTCCATCTGTTCATACACGGACTTCATATTTGTTTCCAAGTTTTCTATCATAATTTTACAAATTAGAAATTTCAATAAAAAATCCCCGACTTTCACAAGCAGGGGATTTCATTATAAATTTAAAGTTTTTCTATTATCTAAGGTCCTCCCACTGGAGAATCACTTATTCTTTGAATTATTGTAAATTTGCCTCAGCAAAAAGACTGCTTCCTGATAAAAGGAAGCAAGCCTTTATGTTATTAGTTACCTGTGTTCAAAGTTGTCTTAATGTTAACAGAGCTGTTCAATGTATAGCCCCAGATATCATTTACAGCAACATTCAACTTGGCTGTGTTCTCAGAAACACCTTCTACTTCGATGTAAGAATCTTCAGCAGGCGTAAGAGCTGTCTTTTCAACAGGCGCAGTTGGATTTTTAACTGTTACTTCAAATACGTTCTTATTACCGGTAGAGAAAGTTACGTTCTCAATATCACTGCGATACCAAGCCCACTTAGGAGCATCCTTAATAGACTTTTTGAAGATATCGTACTTCACATCGTTGTTATAAGTCTTAGCCCAAACGTCTTCTTTATACAATTTAGTTGTACCTGTAGCAGATACTTCAATCATATCGTTTGCGGCAATTGCTTCACCTTCCAGAATCGGAGACATTACACGGAACTGATATGTCTTTTCATATTTCCAAGAGTCATCTCCTGTTACTTCCAAATAGTGAGCAGTAAACTTAACATTCAAATCCTGCTTATAACCATCAATAGCATTATCACTGTTATTATCCACATTTTTCAACTCTACATAAGCACGAGTTTCAGTTCCAGTTGTGTTAGATGCCACATTTACTTCAGCCAAAGCAGCTGTAGATTTATCATAAACAACTTTATCATTAGTAACAGCAGTGAATGTTTGAGCATCAAGGTCAATACCAGCTTTTTGAAGTTTTGCATTCATATCAGTAAATGCTCTGTCAATGTAATAACGTGATGTATTAGCACCATTGTGGAGACCACTAGTATATTTAGCATTTACCCAATTAGCGTCACCCCAGTACATATAAGCCTGAGCCAAATCCTTACCGTCACGGAATACACCGCTTTCCTTAACCAAAATAGTGTTCAATTCCGGTTTGGTCAGTTCGAACGGAACAACTATTGTATTCAATTCTTTACCGGATGTCTTGTCTTTGAATGACAACAATGCATAATAAGTCGTACCAATCTTCAATGGCTTGGTGAGCTTATTGATGTTAAGCTGGAATTCCAGATAATTCAACTTCGTAGCAATGTTAGCTTCAGTTACAGGAGTGTTGGCTTTCTCGCTCATAACTACTTTCAACTGGTTAGCAGATACATCAGCTGCAGATGTACAAGCTTCATCATTGTAGATACCGGCAAGAACATCAACACCAGTATTAGCCTTAACAGAAGCATACCAAGCATTCAAGTCGCTACCCAAAGATTCTTTCAACTTGTCAGCAGATACCAAGAATTTATCATTGACTTTGGTCGGTTGTTTGGTTTGTTTGCCATACACACCTTCACCCATTGTTCTGTTGATTTCAACAGTAATGGTGGTTTCTTCAATTTCTGTATCTCCACCCTTGTTTGTCAAAGTGTGTACGATCAAATCTATAGTGGCGTCTGTTACATTATCCGGGCTCTTGGTAGCCTTGAATGTTCTTCCGTCCTCGCTGAAAACAAGACCGAACAGAGCTACATCTTCCTCCGGAGCAGTCAGATACATGTCATACAGGTTATGTTCATTCTGAACATATACATAAACAGTCTGTCCTACTTTGATCTGTCTATCTACAGTCGGAGCAGTCGTAACATCTGTTCCAACGGCAGTAATAGCATTAGATGTAAAGTCAAAATGGATATTCCCCAAATCAGCTGTCGTTTGCGTGCTGGGAGTAACTTTTATATTGAACAGGGACTTGTAGTTGGCAGTAGCAGGTTTTAAAGCCATAGCTTTGTTCACCGCTGGAGTTCCTGTCATGAACTGACTTGTAAAACTATTTTCAGATCCGATATAAGAAGCTGGAACAACATTCATTTCATACAAGCCGTTCTCAGCAGCTCTTGTCAACATATCTGTATATCTGTCAGCTGCCAATGAAATAGAAGCTACATTGTCTCTTGTGTCAACCACTTTAAATTCAAGCTCCGAAGCATTCACAGATGCGGGTGCAACACGAGTATACAGAGTTTGATTATTGGTGGAGTAAGTTCTTGTATTATCCGCGATGTTTCCTCTCGGACCTTTCCACTTGGTTGTCTTAGTAGCATTCCAATACAGCAAGCTGATAGAATTAGCAGTTTTCACATTCTGGTAATTGTTATCCAAAAGTTCAATTTCAGATATCACAGAAGCTGATGTCGGCAAAGCGATGGTCTGTATCTCACCGTTTGCATCAGGGACATGCAGTGTCCAGACACCATTAACTTCAACAGCGTATGTAGCCCCGTTGGCATTATATTCTGACACGATTTCATTTCCATCCTTGTCAAAGAACACCCACATGTTTGCTCCATTCACATAAGGGACTTTCACATCCTTCAGATCTTCTTTGGTAACAGCAAGATAAGGAGTTTTCTCCCCATCAATTTCCCAATAACCGTCTTCTGTGATTTTTACTTCAGTACCTTTCCCGTCCGCTCCCGGTTTACCATCTGCTCCCGGTTTGCCCTCGGCACCATCTTTACCATTAGTAATGGTATAAGTCTTTCCATCTTTGAAAGTTACAGTAAAACCACCTTCCACCGGTGTAAGACTGGTAACCCAATTTCCATTGGTCACTTCTGTTTGTAAGGCTGCAATCTGTGACTTCAGATCGTTCAACGTATTGTCAATACGATCAATGTCATCGTCATAGTCTTTACAAGACACAAATGTTCCTGTCGAAGTCACCATCAAGGCTCCGAACAGGACTGCACTTAAAAACTTTTTGTTCATAATAAAAATTTTAAATTTATAAATTTAAAAACTAAAATTGGTTATACATATTTTATTGCAAAGGACTTAATTGCTTTGTTTTGATTTTGTCATATATTTCATAGGCGTCATTCCGACTGTTTTTCTAAAAGCCGCATAGAACGGACTCTTTGACGCGAATCCGCATTTAGCAGGCATCTCCTCCAGAGTGTAGCATCCCGCACATAGCAGCTCCTTCGCATATTCTACTCTATATCCGTTTATCAGTTCTTTCAGGTTACATTCAAAATATCTGTTCACCACATTGGAAAGATAGGTCTGGTTTGTATCAATCATATCACTCAACTTTTTCAGAGACAAATCCGAGTTCAAGAATACTTTTCTTATTTCCAGCTGGTAAAGCAAATTCTTGTAAATCAGACAATCAATTTCTCTTTTGCATCTGTTTCTCATGACAAATTCCTCCTCCCAGTGCTTTTCAGCAGCCTTGAAGAGCAGGTCCTTCTGTCTTTGAGAAGTGGAACTTACCTCTTTACGTCTTAGAAATAGATATTCCATACTGTCTTTGTTTCTTTAAATTTCCTCCGCCATGCACCATTGTTAAATGTTATCTACGGATTTGTTTTTTCCTGTTTTTTAATAGACTGAAACGTTATTTCGGTGCAAATATACATACTTTATCGAAACTTTGTGCATTTTTCCTATAAAAAAATATAGAATCCCGTAAAATAATTGTTTTGGAGGTTATTTTCAAGCTGTTATGTGAAGCGGAATTAAACCGGATATATCTTATTTAATATGAATCCGCATTTCATAAGCAGACGACAAGCGGATAATTTAATGAATCGTATTCTATGAAAAATAAAAAATCCACCACCCCACAAAAGCAGGCTGATGGATAAATTAAGAACAAAACCTCCGCTACACTTCACAACTTGGCGGATTGATAAAAACATATCTTTCGCAGGAATACAAAATTACTATAATAGGATGAATCTCAAAAAACTCCGCCGACCAAAAATAAGGAAGGGAAGCACTATGCACAATACTTCCCTGTAAAACATATATGAACTATAAAAAGGAGCAGATACTAAAACGTCAACTTCACCACCACTTTCTCATAATCCGTATCAACCGGCATTCCCCTGATCCGGACAGCATCAGATTTCCTTGCCGATCCTTGATTTTTCGGGGAGAACAATAGATATTGTGGCCTTTTCCCTAGGTATCCCACAATTATATCATCAAAATATTCTCTATGCTGCTATAATCCTGCCTCCCCATTGATCAGCCATTGCATCCGCTATCCCGGGGAAGGTCTTGCTCCTCAGTTTTCTCCCCTCTTCTGCCGACACACCCGAGAAGAATATATCGGTAAACCATTTAGGAGATTTGTTTCCGCTCTTTGAAACATAGACCTCACCTTTCCCGACTATATTTGTAGGTATTAAGAGAGGTAAGTTTTTCAACCATAGACAGGTTTTCTTGCTAGCCTCATGACCAAACTGCCAAGGCTCTATAATCTGGTCGGGTTTTCTCCACCGGCTGCTCATAATGCCCACCGGATTCTCGATAGCCAGTTTATCCACTCCAACCCTTGAAACATCCATGAAGAACCGAACTGCTTCCTCACGGTCTTTGGCTCTATCGGGGAACTTGGGATGTGGTCTTCTCTGCTCTATCGGAAGGTTCTTATCGTCGGGGTGATAGTACCATCTCGCACCCGAGACAGCAAGAAAAGTGCAGGGAGGATGGGCTATGATTAAGTCCCAGTTACTATCAAGGAAGTGTTTAGTACCATTCTCCAAAGTTCCACCACGATTGGCTATTACATCAAACATGTCCCCCTTGAAGTGATACTCGGGAAATCCACCGCTGCATTCCTGAAGGTCACAACTATAGGCGTTATGCCCCAATCTTCTAAAAGCCAGACATACAGCCTGACTCTCTTCACATGCTACTAAGACATTCATTGGCTTAATAGGTTATCTTCATTATTAATTTATCCTCACTCAGCCCTATCGTTATATCCTCCACTCTTTCTTCCATCATAATCATCAAATTCTTATAGAATCTAATAAATGCAAGTACAGGGGAATAGAACCGGCTTCCTCTCAGGTTTAAAGGATAAATGACCGGATCGCCTAAGGGTTTAAGATAGAAGTTTGTAATGTTCACGCCGGATGCCATAGCCATGTCGCAGTCTGCAATTTCCTTCAAGTCCAGGTTATAACTGAGGGTCCGGTGATAAATGAGTACGATTTCATTGTCCGCAATTTTCTGATACTCAAATTTCACCAGGCCGCTTGTTGTCTCTTCAAGTTCGATATTGACAGTCTCTTCGATTTCTTCTTTGGATTGGTTGATATTACATACAGCTCCGCCTGCTATAAATACGTGGTTCTTCATAATGTTTTAGATTTAGTTTTTCGTGATGTGATTGTTAATGTTATATCCCATTCTTTCATCAAATAGGATTGCAAACCTCTGTATGAATCAACTCTTCTTCTTTCTCTCGGCATAATGGATAAAGACTCCTGAAGTGTAAGATTAATACAGAATCCGGTTTTAAAAGCATCCCCATATTTGCTCCGGAGTAATGCTACGTCTTTTCTGTATTTCTCAGGGACAGGTTTGGGGGATGTCTTGTTGCTGTCTTTTGTTACGATAACACTTGGCACAGCACTCTTTTCCAAGCGATCAGAAGCAGTAGATCTTCGTTCTGCTCCTAATATCCTGTTTATAAATTCAGTAAACATTAAGATTTATATTTCAGGAGTAAGGATTTGAGCTGGCAAGAATAGCATTTTAGCAATTTGGAAAGGAAGAAGAAAGAATAAAAGAAAAGTGTCCTCAAATCAGATTTATAACCATGAATATCGGACACTCTTCTTATGAGTATTGTTTCTTCATTGATAAGGCCTTCAATGCTTTTTTACAGAAAGGATAATATGATGCTGACGTAATACTTAAACAACTAAAAAGTCAGATCCCGTTATTTTCCATACCCATTTTCTTCATCAACCGGCATCCTGATATAATCATCAATAATTTTCCCAACCCTTTCCCTTTCACCATACCTATTATATATAAGCTGCCAAAACTAAAGAAAGACTTGATTACCATCCTGAACAACAAATACAAAACATATAATCGTTCTTTCATTTCTATACCAACATAAAATTCACGATCTTTGTCAACAAAAAACAAAATCAGAACATATTACAATGGCAACAACCAAGAAAACAACAGCTAAGAAGACAGCAACAACTAAAAAGACTATAACAAAAAAGACAGCCACAAAATCACCTGTAGAAATCATTACTCCTGATATTGTTGGAACCAGTGCGGGCAAGATTTGGAACACACTTAATGAATCAGAGAAAGCATTGACAGAAAAAGAGTTATTGAGCCTGACCAAACTTTCCGGACAATCATTATATCTCGGATTGGGATGGCTGGCACGTGAGGGAAAACTGGAGTCTGATGGTAAGGAATTTAAACTGGTATAGAATTCCAAACAAAACAAATTATCAGCCGGAAACAAGTAATTACCTTCCAATACTCCCTCCGCTATTTAAAGGTGACAATAACAAACATCAAATCCAGACAAAATTATCAAAGTACCTGACAACATTCAAAACCTAAACCCGGCTTTGATTCATTGGTCATCATCGTTTCCTTCTCTCTTTCCACCCTCAAGAGGAAAAGGAGCGGAAGCGGGGCGGGGAATTTATAGAACCTGTTCTTTGATTAATTCTTGAACAGATAAAATTGAAAAGTTATATAAAAACACTATTTCCGACCTATTTCCCCGGACATCCCCGCTCTTCTTTTTCTTGAGGCAGGGGAAGAGAAGATAACAGAACAATAAGACATCAAATCTGTCCGGACTATAACTGAGAAAAAGAAAGCTACAAACCAATCCTGACTGCTACAACCAACAAAAAAAGACTTGAACACCAACAAATATCAATCAACGGTCAGAATAATAAAAGTTCTCCAGTCATTTTTGTTTTGATTACACAAACCCGAATGAAATCAAAAATGAACAGTACCGCAACTCTTCCACATTTTCTTACTCTTTATAACAAACTTGATCCGGGTTAAGTCGAAGACAGGAGTACAGACGAAGAATGAGTGTGGTACATAACCGGAGGATGGAATAATTTATCTACATAAATGCTTATTCTTTAAGCTTTTGTACATGATTTGCACACTTTTTTATTCCACCTTGTCTTACAGTTATGTCATGCATTCCACTTACGTTTCATACTTCCGCCTCCAGCAAACTCCATAACCTGTAATTTCAGATTTTTTCAGAAGACAGTAATAGTAACCTTTTTTCTTTCTCTATATATAGGATACTAGATTTTTTTGGTTGCAAGAAGAAGAAAAAAATTAAAAAGAGAGACCTGTTTGGACCAAGTCTCCCTCTTGTTCATTGTGTCAGAATCCATAGACTGTCTCCTGCAAACGTTCAACCGCCATCCAGTTACAGTCAAGAAGCCTGAATCCGTAACCATCCTCCAGAGTCATCAGATACTCCTCAAAATCATCATACTTCTCCGAGTCACGTTTCTGCTCCTCCGACAGTTTGATCCTTATGATCTCTCCGGTACTGTAATCCAGGAGAATAAGATAGTTGTACTTCATGATTTTCAATCCTCTTTTAGGTTATACCTTTTAATCAGTTTATATACCGTTGATTTTGTGAAGGAACAGCCTTTGGAAGATACAAACCCTTCCTGATTCAGGATATTTGCCATTTCATTATAGCTATGGCTCTCTTTCACTAAAATCCGTAATATGGCAACAGCCCTTTTATTGTTGGGGTTGTTGTCAGCTTTATCCTTGCAGGTCTTTATGCTGTTTTGGATAGCCTGATTGTGCTTATCCATCAGGTGTTCAGGATTGCCAAGTTTGAATCCTCTGCTTTTCTTAGCCTGTAATGATGCCTTCGTTCTGGCTGCTATCAATTCTGCTTCGTATTGGGATATAGCCGAAATAATATGCAGTACCATTTTATTAGCCTGTGGAAAGTCGCAAAAGACTATTTCCACATCACTTTCTAACAGATTGGATAGGAATGAAACAGACCTTGCCAGTCTATCCAGTTTAGCCACAATTAAAGTTGCACCGTCCTTTCTACATGACGACAACGCTTCCTTAAGTTTGGGTCTCTCTTTTTTCCGACCCGATTCAATTTCAATATATTCTGCAACCGGAGTTTTATCACAAAGGTAATTCTGTATTATCTCCCTCTGTGCCTCAAGTCCCAGTCCTGAATATCCTTGTTTTTGTGTGCTTACCCGGAGATAAGCCACATATTGGTTTTCATCCTTCATTGTCATTCGTTTTTTAACAATAGTTCCACTGACAAGATGGTCGTCTAATCTATGGAACCATTTACATTAATACATAGAAAAAAGACTTTCCATGAGATTTTGAGTTCCTATAAATTCTACTCTCCCACAGAAAGCCTGTCATCACATTTCCCGATTTTTCAGAGAACCGCTAATACTTTATAATATAATATGTATCAGAAACTCTCTTTTCATAATCGTCCGTTTTCTCCACAAGTTCATCCACCACAGAAACAAGCATGTCAAAGTAGATGCCCTCTCTCTTATCCCTGATTTCTCCATCTTTACCAAGCAGACAGACTTCAAACAGGTCAGCGCCCTCATTCAATACAATCTGAACTTTTCCGGTATGTTTGAATCCGTTGACCTTGAATTCAATACCACACTTTATCACTTTCACTGTCTCAATCTCAACTCCCCAGGACATAAGGACGGGGAGATTGGATTTCAGGATTGACCAGATATATCCGGCCAGTTCCAAATCGTAGTTCTTATCTCTTTCCATGATTCTTTGTTTTTCCGTTCACGATTCTTTTTTGTTTTCCCGTAAGGACCTCAAACCTGTAGAAATCCTCGTCACAACTCATACATTGAAATTCATAGCCTTTAATTCTGGACCTTAAAAGCATACGTCCACACTTAGGACAGAACCTTCTCGTTTTCATATCTGCTTTTGTTTAAACTATATTTTTCCTCATCTTCATACCAGAACATCCGATAATCTTCACATATCCTTCTATAATCCTCCAATCCCAGGTATGGAAAATTGGTGGAATACATGTCATAAAGATCTTCGGGAGTTAAAGTCGGGTCATTGTTCAGCATATCATAAACCTCATCCTCAAACTCATAGGGACTGAAATATGAATCACTTTGTGTATGGGGATAAGTGTCTGTACAGTCCTCTATGATATGTTCTATAAACATCAGACACTTCATCAGGTCTTTCTTCACTGTAATCTCCTCATCGGTGTGGGCATTGTAATAGCCGCATGAAACGTTGATACAGGAAACCCCAAGTCCGTTCTCTTTCAAGGTCAGGATATCGGTCATCAACCCGTTCTCTTCCATGTAACCCCATTTCTCAGGTTCAAGGGCTTCCATAAACTTATCGGAACACAAGTCGGCATATCCGATACTTGTAATCAGATCCGAATCACCCTTTCTGTCTGGTTGGATAACAAACCTTACATCATCGACGAAAGACATCACCGCTTCAGAACTTCCCTTGCAGCCTGTTTCCTCCTCTCTGAAAAACACGACTTTCATAGCATCATATTTCTTCAGGCATTCAAGACAGATGAACACTCCATTTTTATCATCGGCTCCCAAATTCTCAAACCTCCTGTTCTTTGGCGAATAACCGAATATGATTTCCCTGGTCTCTACAGCCTTGAAATCCTTTGAATGCTTGCAGTGTGAAACCTGGTCGATATGGCTCACCAAACAGGGATAACTTTCCGCTTCTCCCTTTGCCACATACAGGTTCCCGAATTCATCCTTTGACACGGATATGTCTCCGGAAAGCTGTTTTATATAGGAACAGAGGAACTTCACCATCTTCTGTTCCTTCCCACTCGGGCTGTAGATACTATACAGCCGCTTCAATAATTGTATATTCATGATTTATCTCTTTTTTAAGTTTATAGCCGTATGGAAGGTTGGTACTTGGATTTACTTTATCGAACACCTCATTGTCAAACTCCCATGCTTCCTCATTTCTCAATAACCGGCATAATGTATCCGTACCGATGCTTTTACTCTCATAGATACCTTCCGGTTCATTCCAGATATTGATCCAGGTAATGTCGGTGTAATCCTCATACCATTCATCATCGTATTCGGAGTAATGCCAGTTCTTCCGCTTGAACTCATTCTCGACCTTCTCCATACATTCCTTGCAGCAATAGTATTCCTCCGTCACTTCCGAGCACATGGCATCATCCAACAGGATATATGTTCCACATTCATCACAGCAGACACAATCGTTTTCATGGTGGTATTCCTGTGTTGATTCTATCCATATAAAATCATCCAGGTTCTCTGAATCCACCCAAATCTCTATTCCATTCCGGTAGCAACAGATTGTTTCTGAACAATGATACTGGTGGTAATCGTCCCATTCCCCGTCATCTTCATCATCGTCAGTGTCACCATATAAGTTCAGGTCTGTGGTGTCAAGGTTATATGAATAGTGTGAGTTCTCGTAGTTATAGGCTTTATTCAGGTTATAACTATACCATTTGAAGGAATCCTGATAAGAAAGCGTGTCTTCCAGTTCCAGATCACAGTCAATCTCAAACTTCTTGTCGGATAATGAGTTCCCATGAATATCTACAAATGCGTTAGCTTCATGACAGGATGCACCCACGATTTTATAACCGTCTATGTAATCACCTTGAATGAGTTTGTCAATCAATAACCGTTTCAATACATCATCACCTCCTGAGGAGTATTGCCTTTCAAGCAATCTCCATTTATTGCCATCCTGATCCGTAACGTCAGTAAAAAGAATGGATCTGGCTACAATCAATCCTGTTTTATCAGTTATGTAAGCAGCATTGGCTTCTACCGAATCACGATAGAACGAAGTCCTGTTCTCATCCACCATGCATGAACCGAAATTCCCTTTACAACAGTTGCTGTCATAGATTTTCCAGAACTCCTTATTCACATGCAATTCCATATCAGGTGATTTCCCATGTGTATAAGTCCACCAGTTTTGAGTGAAAACGTCTCCCGAAATCCAGTTCACTACACTTGGAGAGAGCAGTTTTCCTATCTCTGTCTCAAGGATAAGCCCTCTCATGAATTTTCCGGCTCTTTTCTTGAAGACCCGGTTACGTTCAACATTTATATAGCGGACTGAACTTTTATCCAGATCCTCACATACACCCTTGCTTTCGTCAGTTTGATATTGGGAGGAGTAATATGTCTTTCCTATCAGCTCCACCCTATAAGGTAGCTTTTCATCACCTTTTCCTGATTCAGTGACAGCATCCATTACTTTTTTCTGTAGGTCAGCCATATCATATATATGTAACAAGGCATAATCATCATGTTCCCTGCAATATCTGAGCAGTGCAGGATTTTTCAGGTGGGCCAGCAGTATCTTGTTCTTTCTTACCGCCACACCATTGTCTCTCTTCTCAAGTCCGAAACAGGCCTTGAACCTTTCGTAACCACAAAAATCATAGTATAACATAATCTTCTGAATTTTAAATTGTCGGTAAATAAAAAAAGGAGAGATACTTCCTTTTTATCGGAAATATCCCTCCCCGGAATATTATCTTGGTATGTCTCAACCGTGTCAGATGAATGGTATCGTCTCGTCCTCCAGAACTCCCGATTCCACTATCTTCTTACATATCTCATGCGAAGCTTTGTTCCTCAGGTCATATCCGTAACCTTCACTTCCCATTGTTTTAATCACTTCAACCATACTTCTGAATAAGGTCTGTTGTAGGGTCTTGTGGAATGTGGTAACTGCAATAGCGAACCTTTTCTCATTCCACCCATAATCGTTCAGGGCATGTTCAAGTTCTTTTGCAGCCTTGAATTCCCTGCTGTTTTCCAATTCATGTCTTTCCATAACCTATAATATTAAACCGGAGATAATTCTGTAGGGAAAACCTCAGCCTCGGAAAAATCGGAAGTTATAAGGACCACACTGTCATCCTCCAAATTATCCGGGACCGAAGCCACTTTGTATTCACCCTCTGATATACCTTCGGGATCATGCCAGCAAACAGTGGCACCAACTTTTATAAAATCATATTTCATCTCTAATATTCATTATTGATTATACATTATTCCTGTTGTAATGATTTGGGGTAAACGTCTTTCTTATACGTGACTGACATTCATCCGGTAATTCCTTCAGGATCCCAGCATATCTTTTATCAGAACAGCCTTGCGGCAATCTGTCTATGCATGTCATAATATCATTCATTTCCATATCAAGTATCCGTTAAAGGGTTCAACAAAAAAGGGAGAAAGATCATGTTTGTCATATTTAGATCTTTCTCCCTTGTGAGTCAATTTATTTTCAGGTCTAACTCAAAAACCAGCTATAATTCTCAGTATCCTCACCGTTTAAAGCTTTTTTGATACCAACCGAAAAATCAGTGCAGTTCTGATTTCTCTCCAGGAACTTATCAATATAGGATTGTTTGGCAGCGTCATTGAGTAGCTGCATCAGATCCCAACAAGTGATATTCTCTCTGCCACACAATCCGAAATTTGGATTCTCTATA